>Ga0233443_1003191_pt1 | contig 11736 bp, 5 predicted proteins | sample SI_123_September_2_FD_182784 | JGI IMG/M metagenome (GOLD analysis project Ga0233443, IMG submission 182784) | Seawater microbial communities from Saanich Inlet, British Columbia, Canada - SI_123_September2016_200_MG | ecosystem: Environmental > Aquatic > Marine > Inlet | place: Canada: British... | reverse complement strand
TCATGGAAAAGACCCGCTACGATGTCGAATTTGTAACAAAATAATGAAATTTTCTTCAGCTCATTATCCGAATTCATTATCTTCAATAAAAGCAAAAATCGACATTGCTTTTTCTTGATTAAAGTTGACTATAGGAGAAATTCGTCTGGTTTTCGGGATTGAGTTAAATATAGATCAATTGAATGAATGCTAAGTTAAAAAGTAGCGTTTTTTATCAAAAATAATCAGGGAAATCAATGTATTACATTGCCTTATATGTCTATTAATTTTTTTTGAAAAACTTTGTTTTTCCGATACTTTGAATAGTCACCCCAAATTTAATCCTTATAAGCTAAAGAAACAAAAAATAGTTGATCTAATGAATTAAAATTTCTCACGGTTTGATATTTTTTATTACCCGCATTATTAACTTTACTGCTGACGGTTACATGCTTGGAAAATTTATAATCTAAACGCAAATTAACTAAAGCAAATCCTGCCAATTTCTGATCATTTTCAGCATCTTCAAAGCGTCTTCCACTGGCTTGTACTGATGCATGAACAGTGAATTTATTTATTTTCCCCACAAGCCTAAGATTAGCAAACTTAGATGCTCGACGTCGAAGTTTTTTACCCGTTGACTCATTTTCAGGATTGAGGATTGAGATATTTGTTTGTAACATCCATCGCCCCATTGTTATATCAAGCCCAGTTTCAATACCTGTAATTTTTGATTTACCGACATTGACCATATTAGTAAAAAATGTTGTTGGTGAGGTAACAAAAGAAATTAGATTCTTGATTTCAGTTTGATACATATTGGCATTCCAATTAATTTTATTGTAATTGGCTTTAATTCCAATTTCAACGGTCTCAGATGACTCAGGTTTTAAATTAGGATTACTGGCAAAAAATGCGGTACTTGGAAAAAACAAATCATTAAAGGACGGTGCTTTGAATGCTGTGCCATAATTAGCAAGTAAACTCCAGTTTTTTGCGAAAGGACGAGACCACCCCACATTACCCGTTGTTTTTTCTCCAAAAGAATCATTGTCATCACTTCTAATAGCGAGATTAAAATTGTTACCGAAAAATTCACTCAGTAATTGAATAAAAACACCTTCGTTTCTACGTTTATCAATGGTGTAATTAGTTGAACTTATTACTTGATCTCTTGTTAAATCAATGCCAAATACAAGGGTGTTATGATCATTTAGAGTATAATCATTTTGTATACTGATGCTATTTTGCATGGTATTAAACAAACCATCATCTAATCCATTGGTATGAGTTTGGCCTTTATCCCTCGACTGACCAATGGTTAATTTTGATGTCCATACATCATTAGGTGTCCAATTCAAGCTGGCGGCCATCGTTTGTTGTAGAAAATCAGTATCATTTGTATCGGTAGTACTTATAAATGGGTCAAATTCAGTATTTCCTTCTGCTTGGAAAAAAGTGACTCCTGCGGTAAGGTTTTTATTCATGTCATGATCAAAACCAATACTAATTGAGGTGTTATCGTAACCATCTTTATCTGGATTTGTTCCCACTCTGGCACTGATATTGTCTGATTGATTATGGGCATACTGTAAAGAAAATTGTGTACTTTCAGATCCTGAATGAAATCCAGCTGAAAGGCGATGAGTATTATGCGTACCTGTTTCCACCAGTGCATTTTTAGAAAAACCAGAGACGCCTTTGCGAGTGAATATCTGTATCACTCCGCCGATTGCATCAGCACCATAGAGTCCTGAACGTGCTCCTTTTACAATTTCAATGCGTTCAATTTGATCCAGTGGAAAATGTTGAAATGGCGTAGTCCCCGTTGTTGCAGACCCCATTTTAATGCCATCAATCAGTGTGACAACGTGCTTATTGCTTGTGCCTCTAATATTCATGGAAGCATTTTTACCAAAACCTCCACTAAAACTAAAATCTATACCCGACTGCTGAGATAAAATTTCAGGCAAACTAGTCGCAGTACTGGCTTCAATTTGTTGACGATTGATTATGGTAATTGCTGCACTTGATGTGGCAACAGATTCTGCAATTCTTGATGCAGTAACAACCACAGACTGTAGTGATACCTCATCCTTAGCTTGAATAGTGCAAGGAATTATTAATGGTATTGCAATGATTATCTTAGGTATAAAATAATACGATGTTTTAAAACGATTAAACGTAGTAGACATGACTTCTCCAGTAGTGTGTACTTCCCCGTACACAAAATAATTAAGGAAAAAGAAATGCAATGGATAAATTTGACACCCAATAACTCAAACTCATCATTTTATAGGCATAAAAAAATTATGTCGATTGATAATTTCCGAGGTTAAGAAATAGGAAGGAGTCAATAAAGAGAAGCGCTCTTCATTTGAATTACCCACCGCAATTCAATTAATACAATGAATATAAAATATTCATTAGATTAATGAGGCCGGTATCCGGGCTTACGAGAAAGTAATATAGATAAATCATCAATACTCCGATAAATTACTATCTATAAAATCAATGATAATTCATACCTTACCCTGTAGTATAACGTGGAAGAACGTACAGTGGTTATTTACAAATTATCAATCAAACTGAACAATGGATTCAACTCGATTTTCTCGCTTACCGTTGCGGGGGCAGCATTGGCTTTACACCAATTTCCCGTTTAACCTTATTTCATTTACAATGATTAACTTAAATAAACCGTTGATTCAAATGATTTATTATAATCTGAATAGTGACGATTTATTTAAGTTTAAGGCACCTACAATAAACTGTATGCAAAGATATAGTGTTATTAATTTTAAGTCAATAAAAAACAATACACCTGGTATTTATTAGCCCAGCTTTCGGCCGAAAGTTGGGCTAAGGGACGATTCAAAATCCCCCTTACATTGACTCAATCTTTTACACACCAGCTTCGTTACTCAAACAACTGCATAGTTCGGCCATGCGCCTATTTTCGTGCCTTGTCTGTGAACAAAATTTCTTCGCAAATTGTAAAGCTTATTTTTGAACTGCCCCTATAACATTGTCACATAACATGTACAAAATAAAATTGATAAATTCATGTCATATGGAATTTTAGTTTATGGTTTTGCAAGAAATGTGTGAGTGTGTGAAGATTTAAAAAACCTGATATTTTTCTAAAAACTCAGTAGTCTTTTTTCCAATTAATACCCACTCCAGAATTATTTCTTTTATCCACCTCTGCATCGATTGTTATTTGAGGTGTTAATTGCATTTCTACGGACAATTTACTGCTTTTTAGACCTTCTTCGATCTCAACATAAATATCATCAGTCACATACTTACCTGCTTTAATACTGCTGTTTTTAAGTCCATCACCTTCAATACCTAAATTATCCAGGCCTATTTTATTTCGTAGTTTATCCATCATGCCTGGCCCTGAATTACCACCTTTTAACTGGTGAATGGATGCCGCTAGACTTACTGCCTGAGCAGGGGTGATTTCAGAGGCACTGCGACCAAATAAAATATTGGCCAAAATTTCATCCTGTGGTAAAGATGGCTGACTCTCCAGTTTTAATTGAGGATTGCTTGCATTCCCCGTCACTTTAACAATGCCAGTTATTTTTTTTGTTTTAAATTCTGCATTCAAATCAATCATGGGAATCGGAGGATTACTTCCGTTAAAATCAATCTCACCTTTTTTAATGATAAATTTTCTATCGAGAAAATCCAAAGCTCCCCTTTTAACATTAAGATTACCCAATACAATAGGCTTTTCAGTATTACCTGTGACGGATATTTTGCCAGCCCATTCAGATTCTAAACCTCGGCCTCTAACATAACACCGGGCAGGAATGGATAAATTAACATCCAACCCAGCTTTAAAAACTGGGGTGGTTTTAGGTGTTTGTTGTTGCATGGTTTCTTCAGCAGAGACGACTTCTTCCACTTCTATTCGTGCCACCGTAGATCCCGCAGAAGATGGGATATTAATAGATGCTTGATTCATCACTAAATCACTTTGTATCATTGCCGTTTCTTTATTACCATTCAGCTTAAAATCACCGCTTAAAGTTCCTGTAAATTCATCCAGCCGAATCAAAACGGCTTGATCCAATTTCAAATCAACTTGAAAAGGGAATTTTTTATTGATTAAATCAACTTGACCAACCCCCGTAACCGAGCCTTTTTCTCCATCATTAAACTTGAGCTGTTGTAATTTAAGTTGATCTTGGTTGCCCGCAATTTTCATCTCAATGTCATTCAATAATGTTCCCGTTTGAAGGTTTTCATATTTCCCATGATCTAAATCAATCGAAACGGTCAACTGAGGATGTTTTTTTGTTCCAGATAATTGAGTATTTAACGCTAATAATCCTGCTAATTCCTGCTCATCAAGCGTTATCATTTGAGTCATTTTATGCAAATCAACTTTTGCAAATAATTTCCCACTCATCAATTTATTTTCTACCCATTCAAAATTAAATGGCTGTAAAGAAAATGACAAAGGCAACAGAACATGACCAATAATCGGCTTAACGGTTAATTTATCTGTTGTGATATCAGCGGTTAATTGTTGATGATTTAATTGAACATTTAACTCAATACGTGACTTAGGCATATTCTTAAGATGTGCAAATTGTAATTGTTTGACATGACTATTGAGCATCATCACTGGTTTTTCTGGAGACCCCGTAAAATCTAATTTCCCATAAAACCCTCCCGTCATCTCAGGTGCATCAAATTGCTGTAGTAAGGACATTGGAAAATTGATTTCAAGTTGACCCTGCATTGCCATTGAGCTATAGCGAAATTCACTACTTTGAAGCAAAGCATCAGACCACGATAAGTTTAATGGCGTTGTCAATATTTTATGATTGGGATTAAGCGACACAGACAACGGTTTGTTTAACTTTAAATGGTTGCCAGCTACTTTACCCGTTAATGATTGAATATTAATGGCTACCTTTTCATTTAACTCAATGTGCGTCTGGTTGTTGATTGAAAAATCCTTAACATGGTGTCCAATCAGTTGATTTTTTAGATGAATGTTAGTTCGATCACCTGTTAGTTCAAGTTTTGCAGAATGTAGTTTGGTGTGTTGTTTCTGATAATTTTTTACCTGTAACTGAGCTTTAAAAGAAAGAGCATTGAACACATCACTCAAGGTTGCCGTCAATTTCGCCAATGACAAATTTCCTATCGCTCCAGTCATATTCTCCAAAACAACCTGACTTTTCACTTGCTGTTGTTGTTGAACAGGTTTGAAATGAGTATTAATCGAGACCCCACCCTCAATGTGTTGATGATGCCAAGGTTTTAGTGCCAATAACTGATGTATTTTCCCGCTGATTTGTCCATTAATTAATGTTTTATGCAAATCAACAGACAAATTACCTTTAAGTTTTGTTGCTGGCGCCAGCAATTTCACATGACGAAAATCCAGTTGGTTGGCGATTTTTTGATACTGATATTGAGAAGTTAACGTTATATTTTGCTGTTGGTCACGCAGTTGAAAACTCATTTGGCCTTGTGGCGCTGATTGTATTTGATCAGCATCCAATGCAACTAACGCATGTTGTATTTCCTGTCCTGACAATTTCAACTGTTTAAGCAGTAAACTGGCATTGAGTTTTGGCTCATTTTGCGACCCTTTAATGGTTGAATACAAACTCAATTCACCTGCAATCGGTTGCTTCAACACACTCGATAAAACATTTAATTCTGGCATTTTGAGAGTTGCTTGTAGCTTAATTTTTTTCGAGTTATTTAACTCAATATCACCAAACACAGTCGCCTTCATATTTTTTGTGACGAGCTCAAAATTTTCAACCTGAAGCGTTTGTTGAGGAACTAATTGACTGGATAGATGCATCATTAAAGCATCCGCTGTTAACACTTGAGCAACTCTTGGTAAACCTTTTAAATGTGACAAACGAATTGTTTGTTGTAAGTCAAATTTTGATAATTCTGGTGAGATAGTCACTATGGACTCAATATTACCTTGCCCATTGACGGTTATTGCCTCAGGCATTGGTTTGATTATTTTATTGAGCTGTTGCAAAACAAGTGTTGAATCAAATTTTCCTTGTCGTTTTTTGATATTAAAAAACCCACGGGTTAAAAAATTGATATTCGGGGATTTTAATTGAAACAGACTTAAATTAATTTGTTGGCTGGCTGATATTTTGCTTTCAGTCATCCAGGAAAAGTTTTTATCGTATAACGCCCCCCCCGTTAAATCAGATAATTCACCTGACATTTTAATCGTAGCCCCGTTAAAATCATCTTGTAGCTTATTATTTAACGTGACATTTAATTGATGGCGTAATTTTTTAATGGCCAGTTGATCAATTTTTAATGATGACACATCAATATTGAGTTCAGACTCAGGTTTGAATAATTGACCATGATTTTCTAACGTCAATCTCAATGATCCTTGCAAATCTTGTTGCAAAATGGGTGAAAGTTTTTTCAAACTGGTTTTTAATGATAATTGATGCATCAGCTGATTTTTATTACCATCAACTTTTCCGATACTGTGAATATTTATCAGTGGATGATTTAAACTCAGCTCTTTCCATTCAATGACATTATCCTGAATTTGTTTTAAGTTTATTTTGAGCTTCACAGAATCTTTGGTGATTTGAGCTATTTGCTTGGCTTGCTGTGAAGTGACTAAATGATCGGGTAAATTAAAGCTGAGTTGAGTAGCTCGTCTACTCAAACGAAACTTATCCCCTTGCGGGAAAAACAATAAATCAGCATCTAATTTTATTTGGTTACTCTGGTCTAAATTAATTTTAAACTGGCTGTCTAACTTAACCAGAGGACTCATTTCAACGTTAAATTTGCCATTCCAATCAGCCAATTCACCCGTTCCAGTAATCGATAGCAACACCTCTTTTATGTCGGGCTGTTTTGTTATCTTTGCAATCAATCCCATTTTATCCTGAGCATTAAAATTCAATGTCGTCACTAATTTGGGCAAAATGACTGACAATCTCCCCTCAATACTCAAGTTTGTTGTTTGCTGCCCTTGTATCTTCAACGAAGCATTCAATTGATCACCAATCAGCGACAATTGTGCAGAAGATTTTAGATACAATGTTTGTCCCATCACTGATTCGTCAATATCAATCGCATTGATTAAAATTTTCTTAACCTCTATTTCAACAGGACTTTTTTCAGGAAAATTAGGCAACTTAAAAAAAGGTAATTGTATTTTATCAGAGGATTTGACGATGACATTTTTAGATAGCACAGGTAATCTTTTTAGTTCAACTGAAACCACGGTTAATTGTTCAACAATTATTTTCATTGCCAATAGCTGAGCACTATTCAACCCAAATTGAACATCTTTAACGTTTAACCATGCGCCTTGCTGATCACTCAGTATTAATTGATCAAGCTGCCAGTTAAATGGAAAATTCCCTTTAAAATTGACAACATCCAACTGCATTCCTTGTTGCGCTAAAGTTTGTTTTGAAAAATTAATGAGATAGCTTGCCAACCAGGATGATTGCAACAAAAAAGTCAGGCTCAGAACAAGCAATAATAACATTCCAGTCGTGACACCCAACCCCTTTAATAATTGATACCACAAGGACATGAGTTTCGTTCGAGCAGGCGAGTTGCTCAACTCAGCTTTTATTTTCATGAATTAAAATGCCTGACCAATACTGAGATAAATTTGATAATCATCATCAATACTTTTTCTTCTATCAATGGGAATACCTACATCAAATCGCAAAGGGCCAATTGGGGTGACATACCTCAACCCAAGACCGCTACCCATTCTTATTTCATCAAAACTGGGGGTGCTTTGACGATACGCTGATCCACTGTCCACAAAGAACACCAGCCCCACTTTTTCCATCATTCGATAACGAATTTCAGTGGCAAACTCAAATAATGAACGCCCCCCCTCAGGTTTATTAAATGCTAGTGGACTGGCTAATTGATAACCATATCCCCGTAGTGAACCCCCACCTCCTGAAAAAAACAGTTCATCCGATGGAATATCAGCCAATTCATTGCCAGCAATTCCTCCCACAACCCATCTACTCGCCAACACAATTCGGGGAGATGTTTGCAATAAAAAATATTTCCTGTAACTCATTTGCCATTTAAAAAATGTTACTCCACTGCTAAAAATATCGGAAAATGGAGCCATTTCAATTGATAATCGCCCCCCCTGACTCGGATCAAGCAAATTATCACTGGTATTTCTTTTATAGCTAAGATGCAGTGACACCAGCCCAAAATCCTCTTCCTCTAACGTTGTTTTATCTTTAATTCTAACGGGTCTAAAATTTAGCCTCAGATCAGCGGTTTGAATGGAATCAATTTGTCGTTCAATGCCTGTTCCAATATTCAAGGATAATCGTTCAAAAGCATCGGTATCTTCAGTCAATACATCTGCCCCTAAATAAAAAACCTGATTGCGTAGAATAAAATAAGGTTGTCGATAAAGTGTTTTGATGAAAGATTGCTTGGCTATTTTCAAATCTAATTTGACCTTTTCGCCCTGTTTGAAATAATTTCGATGTTCCCACATAAATGTCAAACCAATGCCCGTGTCAGTATTCATATCAACACCTGTACTAATGGTTTTAAATTTTCTTTCTTTTAAAATCATGGTAACGGGTAATTGCCCTTTTTTATCCAAAGAATCTGCGTGTTGAATGCGAACAGAATTAAATAGATTGGTTTTCATCAAATCTTCACGCGTTTTTGCCAGCAGTTTTTTATCGTAGGGCTGATTGACATTCCATGCGACAGTGCTTTTTAAAAAACTCTTTTCAACTTGATTATTTCCAGTAAAAGTCACCTCTCCCAATCTCACAAAAGGCCCCGAATCAATATTAAGAGTGATGATTGCTTGATGCTTAGCATGATTAATGAGCACTTTTCTTTTTTTTAATTTGGCTAAAGCATAACTGGCTTTAATCGCCTGTTTTAAAATATCAGATTCAGCGTCAAGCACATCACTAGCCTGGATGGGTTTAGCTACTTGAATAGGCAATTGGTTGGAATTAATTTTAAACAAACTATTTTCAGGTTGAATCTGTAAATTGATTTCTTCAATCAGATATGGCATGCCAGTCGTTATCTTGAACAGAAGTTTATAGCTTGTTTTATCTTCTTCATTTTGAATAATTTTGGGGTCAATGTTCGCTGAATAAAAACCTTTCGCTCGCAAAAAATCAAGCATTACAGGCTTATCTTGCTTAATTCGACGCTTTAATAGAAATAAATTTGGAATGGCTTTATTTTCAAGTTTTTTAGTTTTTAGCAGGATGGATAAATCATCTTTTAACGATGAATCAATGCCTGTAATTTCGACATGATATTGCAACGAGGCGGCATAAATGGGGGAAAGTAATAAATATAAAACGAGCGTCAAGATTGTTTGACACATGGAACAGAACCAACAGTTAAAGCCGTACACTGTATTTAATTTTGTATTCTAATTCAACTGATTTTAGAACATAACGTTCTAAATGGGACATTTTTAAATACTTGCAGATCGATCTAATTTTTTAACCATGAAGACAATGAAGAAAAAACGTCAATGGCTTCTTGCCCCTCATGGTAAAACAAAAAATAGTCATGGTTAGGAATGGGCACGAAATAACTTCCCGTTCTTAATTCCATCTTCACTTCACTTTCAAATGATATTCAATCATAAAAGCTCAAAATAGAGTGACTATTCCTACGCTTTGATTCAATCAGATCATTTGAATTTAAAATAAATATGAAACCAAGAACGGGAAGTTATTTCGCGCCCATTCCTTATAATAATCATTATTTTACGATATCTCGCCAATTCACCGCCAAATCATTTTTCTCAAGCGTTGTTGACTGGGGCGTTCTTCTGCAAGTAATTTCCAATATGCACCTGCATCATCCATCAATTTCATTTGCTCAAGGATGGTTGCATACACCAATCGTTTAGAAAATGATGCATTTTTTTGGGGTCTTAATTGTGCCAACCGTTTTTTCTCTGTTTGGCTGATCATGGCAAAATCAGCAAAATTTGAATAGGCTCGACCATTTGGCAATTCAACACTTACTTCCCAACTATAAGTTTTACCCGACTGTAAATGAATGTGTTCTGGCAACATCAGCTCAGTTCCTTTAACCCAAGTGTTCAATAAGGAAGAGCCTTTGTTATCCAGTAATTCAAAATGATAAGTTAAACCTTTAAAAATAGGCTTCCACTTGAATAATGGTCGTTGCATTGATGTTCGACTACCATTTAAAGTTAGAAACTTAAGTTTTGCTTCGGCATTTGAACTTCTCATGATGACCATCATATAATCAACATTAATGGGCTTAATTTTAACGTTATGATGACCCGAATTGATCAGCAAAGAATTACTTTTAAGCAGTTTTCCTTTGAGTAACTGAGGTTTATTTTCTTTAATGATCAAGGTTGATTGATCAAATAAAAATTCATTACTGCTGTCTAAATAAACAATGGTGGCTTTTGAATTGGCCGTCACTTCTATTTGATCACCAGGAGTCAAATTATCCAATATTTGAGCAGGCTGTCTTTTATTTTGATGAGTCAGCATGACGTATCCCTGAATGTCAGTAATCATCGCAACCGATTCAGCAAAGACGGATGACTGAAAGCCCACCAATGAAAACCACAACATAGCCAAGACTGATTTGAAACATAATTTATTTTTGAACATAATAGAATACCTGCCTGTATTGATTTATCTATAAATTATAGCAAGTTATGACTTTATCGCCCCAATTTTTAATAAGAATCTTGCAAATTTTTATAGTTTTAGTACAGTGAATATACGGTTGTAAAAAAATAAAAAGAGTTCCCATGCTAATTTTAAAACATCGATTTGCTACAAAATTTTGTGCAATTCTACTGATTTTCCCCTTTAATTTATCACTTGCCATTGCCCAATTATCATCTGCACCAACAGGAATTGATACCACACGCCAACTCATTCCATTGAATGAATCAGTCAAATATAACACCAAAAAAAACCCCATTACCCTTCCCAAATTACCATCGTTAGAGGGTAATAAAAATAAGCAATTACATGGACAGCTAAAATTAATGGTGAAGGAAATAAAATTTTCAGGTAATACCGTATTACCGAATGATGTCATCATAGAAATACTTAAACGCTATATTAATCGTTATGTGACCACCAACGAATTACAGCAACTCAGGTTTGAACTCACCAAACTATATATCAGTATAGGTTATATCAACTCAGGCGTTGTTCTGCCTGACCAGGATGTTTCATCTGGAGTGATACAACTCATTGCCATTGAAGGTAAGCTAACAAAAATTGAATTATCAAATCTTGGTGATATTGAAAGAAGCTATATTCTGGACAAGTTAAAATGGAGTCCAAACAAAATACTGAATATTAAAGAACTCCAAAAAAGCCTGCTTTTATTACAGCAAAATAGATTAGTCAATAAATTTAATGCTGAATTAAAACCCACCAACACACTGGGTCAAAGCCAATTAAGTTTGGACATTGATGAAGCAAAATCCACCCAATGGAATATCGTTTGGAACAATCATCGAGCACCGAGTGTGGGTTCATTTTATCGGGGAATCAGCTTCGTTGAAAATAATTTATCAGGTTATGGTGATATTTTTGAAATTGGTTATGGTGAAACATCAGGTTTAAGAGATTTTAATATTGCTTATCAATTAAAACCCATCAATTCATCAACAAGTTTTAGAGTTTTTTATCTGGATAGCCAGTCAAAAGTCATTGAATCTCCTTTTAATAT
>Ga0233443_1003189_pt1 | contig 11742 bp, 9 predicted proteins | sample SI_123_September_2_FD_182784 | JGI IMG/M metagenome (GOLD analysis project Ga0233443, IMG submission 182784) | Seawater microbial communities from Saanich Inlet, British Columbia, Canada - SI_123_September2016_200_MG | ecosystem: Environmental > Aquatic > Marine > Inlet | place: Canada: British... | reverse complement strand
TGGTTTCAATGCGACAACTTCTCGATCATGCAGCGGAAAATGATTACGGTCTGCCTGCTTTTAACGTCAACAACCTGGAACAGGTTATTGCCATTATGGAGGCTGCGAAGTCGACCAATTCCCCTGTTATTCTGCAGGCAAGTCGTGGTGCCCGTGCATACGCCGGAGACATCTTCCTGCGCCATCTGATTATGGGTGCCATCGAGAGTTATCCTGACCTGCCGGTTTGCATGCACCAGGACCACGGCAACAGCACTGCAACCTGTACCTCTGCCATGACCAACGGATTTTCCTCCGTCATGATGGACGGGTCGCTGGAAGCCGATGGGAAGTCTCCGGCTTCATATGAATATAATGTCGACACCACCAAAGCCGTCGCCGACATCGCACATTCTGTCGGCGTCTCCGTTGAAGGCGAACTGGGCTGTCTCGGATCGCTTGAGACCGGTGAAGGCGAAAAAGAAGATGGCCACGGTTTTGAAGGCAAGCTGGATATGGACCAGTTGTTGACGGACCCGGACCAGGCTGCTGATTTTGTGGCCAAAACGAAAGTCGACGCCCTCGCGGTGGCTATCGGTACATCCCACGGTGCCTACAAGTTCACTCGCAAACCAACGGGCGATATCCTCGCCATGAATGTGATCAAGGCGATCAATGCACGTCTGCCTAACACCCACCTCGTGATGCATGGGTCATCCGCGGTACCACAGGAACTGCAGGACATTATCAACGAGTTTGGTGGCGAAATGCCCCAGACCTACGGTGTGCCCGTCGAAGAAGTTGTCGTTGGCATCAAAAACGGTGTTCGCAAGATCAACATCGATACAGATTGCCGTATGGCTGTCATTGGCCAATATCGCAAAGTTGCGACAGAAAAGAAGGCCGAGTTCGATCCACGGGCTTTCAACAAACCAGCAATTGCAGCCATGACTGACGTTTGCACCGCACGCTACGAAGCATTCGGAGCGGCTGGCCAGGCTGACAAAATCAAGGTCATCCCGTTGGCGGATATGGCCGCACGTTATGCCGATGGCTCCCTGGATCCAAAAGTGAATTAATTCTTGCTCACATAACATGGAAAACCCGGCCTTTGTGCCGGGTTTTTTGTTTACGACTGATTAAGAGGTGCAGACGTAAACTGCTTTGGGGACGTTTGAGCTTTGCAACAATTCCCATTCATTTCATGAGTGCACGATGATCCGCAGTAATGATTACAAACCTGAAACAACTGCCTTTCGGCGCTGGCTGCTAGTCCGTTTGGGCGATAGCCGTGGCGCCGTGGCAATTGAATTCGCCATCATGCTGCCGATGTTGATTACAATCCTGTTTGGCATCATTCAATATGGCCTGATTCTGAATACCCGCCAGTTAATGACCTACGCCGCCCGGGAAGCCGCACGTAGCTATGCTATTGGCGAATCCACCGAAGCCGAGGCCGAGGCGTTGGCAATCTCCTTGCTGAACAATGCCAGCTACAATTATGACACCACCCTGACAGATGACGGTACCAGTGTTCAATTTGACATCTCTTTACCGATGGCAGAAGCGGCATTGGTCAATGCACTGGAAGATTCGTTAATGTCCGGCAATATTGAAGTAAGCGTGACCATGCGGCTGGAGGAATAGTGATGTTCGCCAGGCTTTGGCAAAAACTACACAATTTTCGCCGCGATCAAGTCGGTGCGGTTTTCATTATTGTTGCGGTTGCAATGCCAGTGATATTTGGTGCGGCGGCCGCATCGATTGACATGGGCCACATCCTTTACATCCAGTCAGAACTACGTGCTGCTGCAGATGCCGCTGCATTGGCCGCGACAGATGAGCTGGATGACGAAGATGCTGCAAAGGCCCTCGCGGTTCAATATGCTGAACTGAACATGCCGACAGCACAAAATGGCAGTGTTGTTGATGCCGATGATGTTGTCCTGGGCAACTGGGATACCGATACCAGTACTTTTACGGCTGCCGGAACACCAACAAATGCGGTTCAGGTTACGGCTCGTCGATCAAGCGCCAATGGCAATGCCGTTGGCCTCTATTTTGCCAAACTCATAGGCTTCGACAGCAAGGATGTATCTGTATTGGCTGTCGCCAGTGTTTCAACAAGTGAAACAACGTTCTGCATTTTGTCACTAAGTGAATCAGGATCCGGCGTCACCATGAACGGTTCAATGTCACTGACGATGCCAAATTGCGGCATGGCTGTTTCTTCGACCAGTGGTGGGGCATTTACCGTAAACGGGTCCGGCACTGTGACTGCGGAAGAGATATGCGTCGCCGGAACCACGACTGAAAACGGTACCACAAATGTCACAGACCCCACCGACAATTGCACCGGCATTCCATCCGATCCACTTGCAAGTCTTGACCCACCTGCCGTGGGCGCCTGTGATGAAAACAATTTCCGCGTAACCGGCAATAACAATACAGTGACCATTTCGCCGGGAACCTATTGTGGCGGCATCACAATCGTTGGTAATGGCAACACCGTAATTATGGAATCCGGCGAGTACATTATCGCTGGCGGTGGAATTTCAGCCAACGGTGGCACGCTGACTGATGACGGAAACGGCGGCGTATACATATTCAATACCGGAACTGACGACGACGCGATTTCACCAATTTCCATCGGCGGCAACGCCAATATTGACCTTGATGCCCAGACCTCAGGTACTTATTCCGGCGTTTTGTTTCACCTGGATACGGGTGCTGATTTCAATGCCACGGGTACCGGTGACACAGATATGAATGGGACAATCTACGCACCAGACAATGATGTCGAATATAGTGGGACTGCGTCCCAGTCATCGTCGTGCCTGCAGATTATTGCGAACACTGTGACCATGAGCGGCACCAGTGATGTTTTGGCAGACCCGGATGACCCAGACGGCTGCAACAGCGATGTTGTTATTGCCGATACAACATTGCCTCGTCTCAGGGATTAATAGCCCCCTGTTGCTGATGGCCCAACTCCCCTGTAATCTCGGGTCAACACCAATTTCCGGACCTGACATGACACCAAGAAACATCAGATTGTTTTTGATTGTGGGATTGCTGCCAACATTGTTGGGAGCATGTGCGCAACTGCCAGATTTCTTCAAGCCTTTCGACGAAACAAAGGCGGTGGAAAACTCTCTTCGCAAGGTCGCAATCGCCTCGCAACAAACCCAGGACTATGGTGCTGCGGTAAGATATTACGAACAACTCCATCAAAAAGATCCGGAAGACATCGAATCTACTTTGGGATATGCCCGGAACCTTCGATATTCTGGCACACCTGCCCGCGCCGTGCAGATGCTGGAAGCAGCATTAACAGACGGACTTGAAAACCCACGACTGCTTTCAGAACTCGGTCGTGCCCTGATCGCCAGCGGCAAGCCTGACAAAGCAATTACATCTCTTACCGAGGCAATCAGTACAGGTCAAAATGATTGGCGTACAACGTCGGCCCTTGGCATCGCCAATGATCAACTGGGCCGACATGCCAAGGCCAGAAATTATTATCGTCAGGCTCAACGCGTCTCGCCGGAAAATCCAGCCATCCTGAATAATCTTGCTCTTTCATGGGCGTTGAGCGGCGACCTTGACCGTAGCTTGATGATTTTAGAGCGCGCCAACAAAATGCCCGACGCTTCTTCACAAATACGGCAAAACCTTGCCTTGCTGTACGGCGTCAAAGGCGATGAAAAGCGGGCCCATGAACTAGCGCGACTTGATCTGCCGGAAGACAGTGTGCAGGAGAATTTACGCTATTACGTAAACCTCAGGGAAGGTGACGGCGCCAAGCCCGTCGTACAAAGATCAGATGGCCCAATCAAAGGTCCCTTTGCGCTGCAAATAGGTAAGTATCCATCTGCCGAAAATGCCTTGAACAATTGGCAAACCATTCAACGCCAAAATACTGATTTACTGGGTATCTACGATGTCAGCGTCTATGACAACAAGGACAATGGCCCGACACCGATCCTCGCCTGGGTTGGACCGGTGGATAATCTGAAAAAGGCAAATTATCTGTGCCTGGCCCTGACATCCCGCGGACTGAACTGCCTGGTTGTCAGACCCTGAATTGATAATGGCTCTGGAGCGTTTCCGGGTTTGCCGGAAACGCAGCGTTGCATTTGACCCAAGGTGTGTACCAAATATCAATACAGAAGCGATTCCGTTTAAGTCGGAATCGCCCTGGCAAGATAAACGTCAGGCTTTGTCGACCTCTGCCGACTGATCGACATTGAGATAAGGTCTTATTTCACTGCAACCTTCCTGGCCTGCTGCAGCGAGCTCTCCTCCACCCTCTGCCACGGCTTTGTACAGGCCATAAGCCTGTACGAGGTCTTGCGGGACGATACGGCCTTCCTTGTAAATCTCTCCCAGACTGAAACGTGCACGGTCAAAACCCTGTTGTGCGGCGGCATGAAACCATTTCAGGGATGCGTCGTCATCCATGGGAATGCCCAAACCATATTGAAGTGCCTGGGCATATCGAAACTGGGCCTCAGGATCGCCACTTTCTGCCTTGATTCGAAGCTCCTGGTCTTCTTCCATCATCTCAGGAATTGACGATTTGTATGACAGCGGGTCCCAGCAAGACAATGAAAACAACTGGCAGGAAAAATACAATCATGGGGCCAGTGAGCATCGCAGGCAGTGATCCAGCCTTTTGTTCGGCTCGGGACATGCGTGACGCCCTGTTCTCGTCACTCAGCACCCTGAGCGCCACGGTCAATGGCGTGCCATATGTTTCCGACTGAATAAGGGACGTCACCAGTCCCTTTGCTTCCTGGGTACCCATGCGTTCGGCAAAATTGTTCAGCGCCTGACGCCGATCACCAAGAAAGCCCAATTCAGCTGTTAGCAGCCCCATCTCTTCCGCCAGCTGTGGGGCGTTCTCACCGGTTTCACGTACAACACGTGTCAAGGCAGCTTCGAGAGACAGACCTGCCTCGATGCAGATCAAAAGCAAATCCAGTGAGTCCGGGAAGTTCAGTGTCATTTCTTCCTGGCGCTTGGTTGCGGCATTCTTGACCACAACATTTGGCAGATAGTAACCAAGCCCAAGGCCACCAAATACAGCGGCACACTGCATGGCAAAACTGAGCTTAAAAAGGTTCAGGCCAAAGAACAGTATTGCGGCAACAATCGCCATCGCGATTGGCATAACAAGGCGTGCTGCAACAAACATCGTCGCCGGACCCTGCCCTCTCCAGCCAGCCTGGGCAAGCCGCATGCGCAAATCACGATCATCAATCTGGTTTTTGAGATTCAATCGCCCAAGGACTTTGGTTACGACATTCAGTGTTTCCTTGCGACCTGGACGCTGCGCGCGCGATTTTTTCGCCTGCATATTTGCCCGCAACTCTTCCCGTCGCTCTGCGACGGCCTTGAGGCGTGGTGACAGCTGGTCCTTTTGCATAAAGGGAGCAGCGATTGCGAACACGCCCAAAAACATGCCAACGGCCCCCAGCGCCATGATGATGTGGGCTGGGTCGAATATGAAAGCGGCAAATTCATCCATAATCTTTCACCCGTCAAATCTTGAAATTAATCATTTTGGCCATAATGGCGCTGCCAGTAATCATGGAGATAATGCCGGCAACAATCGAAATGTGACCACCGGACGAGCTGAACAAAACCATCAGGTATTTTGGGCTGGTGAGGTACAACAGCAAGCCCATGGCGAACGGCAAGGAGCCGATAATCATGGCTGTAGTCCGGGCTTCAGCCGACATCGCCTTGACCTTGTCCTTCATCGCCTTCCTTGCCCGCAGAACACTGGAAAGGTTGGACAGTGTCTCAGCAAGGTTACCGCCTGTTTCCTGCTGGATTGCCAGCACGATCGAAAAGAACTTGAACTCCGGCACGCCGATTCGCTCAGCCGCACGCTCCAGGGCATCTGGTAGTGGCAGCCCAAGTCGGGTTGCTTCGATAATATGGCGAAACTCGACATTGATTGGATCCGGTGCTTCACGGGCAATGATATTAAGGCATTCTCCCAGCGGCAAGCCGGAGCGAATGCCTCGTACGATAATGTCTACAGATTCCGCAAAATTCTCGACAAAGCGTTTCTTTCGTTGCCCTGCTTTGTAGGAAAGCGTCATCCTTGGCACACCCAGACCAAGGCCGACGCCACCAAGCAACGCTGGCAAGATGCCAAATTTCATTACGAATACGACGATCATGACCGCAAACCCCAGGCCAATACTTGCCATATAGAATTGCTTCTCTGTGATCTCCATTCCCGAGGTCTCAATACGGTTACGCAAGGTAACCCGGTCGGGACCTTGTTTCTTGTCACCTTCCAGTTCGTCGAGTTTACCCTGGATCAGGAGTCTGCGTTGCTGACCTTTCCTGCCGCGCGCACCGCCCTTGACGTTGGCGCCGATATTGGAGACAGCGGATAATCTTTTCTTGAAACGTGATTGCGCCCGGCCTCGCATCACAAGTACCACAGCCAGTCCAACAAAAAGCGAAATGACGACTGTCAGTCCCAAAGCCAGGATCAAGGGTCCAAAATCAGATTCAAAAAGGCCAGCCATCAATACCGCCCTATTCTATCGCTGCCATCAATTCGTCTTCACGACCATAGTAACGAGCTTTTTCATAAAAATCGGGTCGCAAACCAGAGGATTTGTGGTAACCAACAATCTTGCCGTTCTCATCCTCACCTTCATACTCAAATGTATATAGGTCCTGAATAGTTACGACATCACCTTCCATCCCGACTATCTCGGAAATATGCGTGACTTTCCGCGATCCGTCTCGCAATCGAGAAGCCTGAACCACCATATTGATTGCCGATGATATCTGCGTTCTCATATTTTTGAGCGGTAATTCAAATCCACCCATGGAAATCATGTTTTCCAGTCGCGTCAGGGCTTCACGTGGATTGTTTGCGTGCACCGTACCCATGGACCCATCGTGGCCTGTATTCATGGCCTGCAGCATGTCCATCGCCTCGGCACCCCGTATCTCGCCAAGTATTATTCGTTCAGGACGCATTCGCAGGCAGTTCTTGACCAGGTCGGTCTGGGTAATCTCACCTTTGCCTTCAAGGTTGGGTGGGCGTGTTTCCAGGCGCACTACATGATCCTGCTGCAATTGTAACTCGGCGGCGTCTTCAACCGTGATCACACGTTCGCCTTCACCGATCTGGCGACTAAGGCAGTTCAGCAAAGTTGTCTTGCCACTTCCCGTACCGCCGGAGATAAGAATGTTGAGGCGGCAGGCAGATGCGATCTCAAGTACCTTGGCGGCTTTGGGGGACATACTTCCCCACTCCACCAGGCGATCAAGTGTAATCGAGTCCTTTTTAAATTTACGAATTGTCAGAATGGGTCCGTCAATGGCCAGTGGCGGCACAATTACGTTTACGCGACTGCCATCTGCCAGGCGTGCATCACAAATTGGATTGGCTTCGTCCACGCGACGACCAACAGCACTGACGATGCGGGTACAGATGTTCATCAACTGGGCGTTGTCGCGAAACCGGACGTTCGAAAGGATCATCTGACCATCGACTTCGATGTAGGTTTTGGCCCAGGTGTTCACCATGATGTCAGCAATATCATCCCGGGCCAGCAAGGGCTCAAGCGGACCCAGGCCCAGAATATCGTTAATGATGTCGTTGATCAGAGTCTGTTGCTCAGCTGCTGACAGCACCAGGTTTTTGACGCTGATAATCTCGCCAATGATGTCGCTGATCTCGGTACGCATAGTCGCCGGATCAAGTTTGCTCAATTCCGTCAGATCGATTGATTCGATCAGAGCGCCAAAAATACCGACCTTGGCTTCTTCAAGGCTATCGTCCCTCGTTGAGGAAATTGATTCTGATACGCTCTTTTTTGATTCGGGTTCAGGTGCTGGTTCAGGTGCTGGTTCAGGCTCAGGAGCAGGCTCAGGAGCAGGTTCTTGCACTTCAACAGCTTCAGGTTCCGAAGCTGCAACAGGCTCAGGAGCTGATTTTGGTGTTTCGGAAAATTCTTCTGATAAATCAAAACTATCATCAAGGTCAGCAAACAACTCATTGTCGTCAAAACCAAAACTATCATCGGCTGCGGCCAGCTCAGCAGCTGCGTCGGCATCCAGTTCTTCGGGTCGGACTGCAGGGTCCGGCTGCCGGGTGGGTTCAGGCGCAGTAGAATCCGCTTCCGGGGCGCTCTCGGTGACGACCTGAGCGACCGAGGCCGGTTGTTTGGCCGGTTTATCATTTGCGGGTTTAGGTTGTCTCTTTCCAAACATCTGATAACTCTATCAGGAACGATTCACAAAACGCAAAAGACCTTTTTTCTTCTTTCGCGCCGCAACCTGCCTGCCACTTATTTTGCGCCCCAATTCGAGGAAAGCCACCGCCGGTTTACTCTTGGCGTTTACTTGCCCCAGAGGCTGCCCGTTGTTGGAAGCAGTATCAAATACAACCGGATCATGCGGGATAACACCATATACCGGTCCTTCAGTCGCACCCTCAAAATCCTTCTCGGAAAGTTCAGTTTTCTTTGCCCTTCCGACCTTGTTCAGGACAATCCTGGCATGACGCTGATCTCCACGTTTTTCGTTCAGATGTCTCAACCAGTTTTGAACATCTCGCAAAGATACGAGGTCAGGCGTTGCCACAATAACAGTTTCATCAGCCATGATCAGCGCATTGCTGATCCAGTCGCTCCACCTGGAAGGCAAATCAAGTACCACAAACGGCACGCGCTGGCTCATGATATCGATCAGTTGCTCCATTGCTGAAACATCAACATCCTGAGGTAAATTCAGGGAACCGGAGGTCCCCAAAACACTGAGATGATCGTCAAATTTTTGAACGTACCGATCCAGAAGCTGATCATCCAGTCGATCTGTTTGTGACAGGCAATCGAATATACCCTGACGTGCTTCCACATTGAGATTTAACGCTGCTGTCCCCAGTTGAAGATCAAAATCGAGAATGGCGACATCAGCGTCATATTCGCTGGAGATGGCATAGGCAAGATTTTGTGCGACCGAGCTACCTCCGGCTCCACCATGCACGCCCGTCACCGCAATGACACGGCCCCTTGGGCGGGCATCAGGATCAGCTGTCAATGTATAGATTGAATCAACAACCTGTCTCGTCGACAATGGTGAAGCCAGGTAGTCGCTGATACCCAGTTTTAGTAATGACCGGTAAAGACTGACATCATTCACCGAACCAACAATAATTACCCGTGTCCCCGGATCTACGATTTCCGCCAGCTCATCGAGGCCAGCCATTATAGAATCTGTATCGCCCTCCAGCTCAACGATCAAAATCTCGGCTGTCGGACGCTCGTTATAATAATCGATTGCCTCAGGTAGCCCACCTGATGTCACATTTCCCAACATGTTTGTCAGGGTGCGATCTTTCAAGGCATCCGTAACCCGGGCTGCATTCTCATCGTTTATCAGAAAAGCATCAGCTGGCATGACCAACGCTCCTGCATTCGGTACGACAATTTTTATGTTGCGTCGACGTCATCATTCTGTTGTTCCAGATGTGTCTGTCGAAGTCTGACCGGTTGATGTTCCCTCTGGGGCTGGTGCGCTTCCCGAGCCAGATGACGGTGGTACAACGGGTGAGCCTGCACCGACTGTGCCGACGCCTTTCTTTGGATGCCCCCTCGGTATGCCTACAGAGCGAATACGGTTGTCGACAGCCGCACCATCTGCAGCCCGGCTTTTGCGTGGCTTGATCAGGTCCGCAGGATCAACAAGCATTGCGCCGAGGTTGGACTGGGTCGCGCAACCAAAATTGCTATGCAGAGAATTCTTCGTGTTGTCGTCGACATTCTTGCTCCAGTCCGGACAATCGGGCAAGCCAGCCAGGTAGCGGATGTAACCAAGTTCCAGATCGGCGCCCCCTTTTGGCGTCCTAATATCAGGCGTAAGAATGATTTCCAATTCTGATGGCTTGATGCCTTGATCGGTAGCAACTTGCAGAATTGCAGCGCGTCGTGAATTTCGGACAGCCAGCGTAACACCTTTGGTGGCAAGACGGGCTGTAATGTGACCGTGCCCGGCAACGACAAAGTCACTGAAATAGCGCTGCAATTTATCCTGATCCGAGGCCGATAAAACGGCCCGACCTTTTCCAAATGAAATCCAGTTTCTGGCAACAGTACTTTCCACCGTAATCGCATGGCGCTTGCGATAATCGTGCTCGGTTTCCTTGTACTGATAATCGGCAAAGGGATCGGCGCAGGCGGAAAGCAGGAAGGTCAATCCAATCGCGGCTGCAACACCAGCCACATTCTTGCCAGTCGACGGTGATTTCTTGCAAATGGTTTTTCTGGTCATGGCTATTCCATCACAAAACCAACAGGGCCCTTGGGTTTGCCCTTCGGTGGTTTTGTGCCCTTACGGCCATAGTGTGCATGTAGTCGGCCAAGCAGATACATGTCAGCATCACTGGAAGCTGCGAAGCCATCAGTCGGTAGAACCAGCGCCTGCTCAGCCACTGGTCGCACGAGATAAGCCGAAACAGTAACGACCAATTCTGATTCTGCTTTGGTGAAAGATGTACTGCGGAACAGAGCGCCAATAATCGGAATATCAACAAGCCCCGGGAAGCCACTCTGGGAATTACTCAAATCATTTTGCAGCAGTCCACCGATAACCAGGCCGCCGCCACTTGCCATCTCAACAGTTGTCTGCGCCCTTCTTGTTCTGAAGCCAGGAATAGAAACTCCTTGAATAACAACGGAGTTGCTGGTGTCGACCTCGCTGACAGAAGTGCGGACTTTCAGATTGATCCGACCGGTATCAAGAACAGTCGGCGTAAAATCCAGTTCAACGCCAAAGTCACGAAACCGGATTGTCAGATTACCGTTGCGATCCAGTCCTGCCGGTACCGGAATTTCACCACCTGCAAGGAATGTCGCGTGTTCACCCGACAAAGACGTGAGGTTTGGTTCGGCCAGAGTTCGCACCAGGCCTTCTGTTTCCAGGGCGTCCAGTGCAAGAGCAAGGTTTCGGAACGGGTTGCCCGCAAACAGACCAAATTTGATGGTGCCAGTACCTTGTGGTCCGACAACGCCGGTACCGGTCAAAGGCGTCAGGAAGGTCGTCGAATTGCCCACGACATTGTCTGCCTGCCCGATAGAACCGCTAAGACCCAGCGTTTTGGTTACCGAGCGCCTGACCTCGGCGACGCGGACACGAAGCATGACCTGTTGTTCAGCAAGAACCTGAATTCGATTGATGATTTGTTCGTCAGATGTGACAAAACGACGGGCAAGGTCACGGGCATAACTTGCTGCATATGATGTCCTGACCTTGCCGGTCATCAGGATGTTTCCCTGCACCGACGTCACAGAAATGCTTTCGTCCGGCAAAACTGTCTTCAGCATGGCCTGCAATGTCGACAACTCCTGGGCCACAACTATATTCATGTTGTAAATAATGTTGGCCGCTGCATCCAGCATGATCACACTTGTCGAGCCTGACTGTTGCCCAAGCATATAGACAAGGCGCGGAGATTTGACGACGACATCCGCCACGGCACTGGAAGAAACAATAATGTCCTTGACGTCAACGGGTAGCCGGACAAGCTGTGCTCGCCCTATGGCTAATTTCAGCATGCGAGGCGTATCAGACGGTGCGCCAAGTGCGATTTCGGTTAATGGCGAGCCACTGCTTTGAATAATTATTTGTTTGTCGCCTGTCGGCGCAACAGACTGTGCAACGACCTGCGGTACTCCCAGGGCAACCAATGCCAATATGGAAACGACGATGGCAACACGGGCG
>Ga0233443_1003187_pt1 | contig 11746 bp, 10 predicted proteins | sample SI_123_September_2_FD_182784 | JGI IMG/M metagenome (GOLD analysis project Ga0233443, IMG submission 182784) | Seawater microbial communities from Saanich Inlet, British Columbia, Canada - SI_123_September2016_200_MG | ecosystem: Environmental > Aquatic > Marine > Inlet | place: Canada: British... | reverse complement strand
GACTAGTCTCATCCGTTTTCTCAAAGTTGACAGATTCGATAGTCTCTTCCTTTGAAGAGATCTCATTATTTTCATCATTAAGCGCGATAACCGGCTGGCCTGTCGGGGGAACAACAGAACCAGCAGTTATCTCATTTTTTAGATCCTTGGTTAATAAAGATCCATTTACAGAACTTTGGGGGTTCTGCATTTGTACATCAGAACTATTATGCATCGCGTTAGCTGTCGATAATATTTTCTTTTCAGAATTCACATAATTGAATTCATTGCTATTTTGTATTGAGCCTGTTACCTCCTTTGAAATAGGATTGTGTGATGGGTAATTATTATTAAGTCTGGTGATTAAATTTAAATTACGTAAAACTTCTAGTCTTGAATAATCCAGGTCAAATCCATTTTGAGCCTGTGTGGAAATATTGTGCTTATTAGTGTTATCAGCAATTGAATTGTTGCTATTGAAATTGGAAAGCGACAGCGTTAGGATCGTTGCAACAATAACTGCTGCTGCGCCAATCGTGGTTATTTTAACCCATAAGAGCGACCAAACCTGAGCCACAATACCGACCTTGTCGAGTTGTGACGAAAGTGCTGTCCAACCGCCCGATGAAGCTGACTCCACAGAAGCGGACCTCAGCTTTTCATTGAACAATTGGTCTATGTCTTGAAATTTTTGCATACCTGTTTTTTAACTTACTACTTTAAGCAACTTGCTGTCCGACTGTTTGTTCTTGTTCCCTTTCGATGCCAAATACTGATACAGCAACTGTTGCAGCATTTTTCTGGCACGGTTTAACTGAGATTTACTGGTACCAACTGTAATGTCCAGCATACTCGAAATCTCTTTGTGAGTATAATCTTCAACCGCATACAGGTTAAACACCAAACGGTATCCAACGGGAAGTTTTTGTAAGAGTGCAATTAATTCATCAATTGAAAGATCATCTTCAATTTCAACATTATCCGATTTATAGAACAGCTCTCGTTCATTGGAATCATTGCTTCCAATTACTGTATCCATATCATCAAGATTATTGCCCTGATTGAAAACTTTGAAATCTTTCGATTTAACATAGTTAACACTTTTCCCGATAAAAATCGTTCTCATCCAACCTTCAAAAGAACCTCTCCACTTGTACTGACTGATTTTTTTAAAAAGATGCATAAATCCATCATGTAAAAGATCTTCAGCACTGTCTGTATCCTTACAATAGCGTCGACAAATAGCTCGCATTTTAGCCTCATATAATTCATATAGAAGCCGTTGCGATTCACGATCATGCTTTTTGCAGCCGTTAATAATATTGTCAAGTTCGCTCTTCAAACAGCAAGGGTTTATATCTAAGTCAATTTTTAGCTAAAAAGGTTGCTTAGAAAATTAAAAAAATACAAATATTTCTGTTTCATTAAAATTTATTTCAAATCTAAGGAAACTTCCTAAGAGTTCCATGGTTTTGTCAACTTTGTCATTACATGGCGATCGCTGTTAAGAGCTATGTTCCTTTTAATCGTGAGAATTATTCATTTAAAATCTGTAATTTTGTCAGTCTTTGGAGAAATTATTTAAGCATGGAAGTTCAGCGTATAAAGCAACGTTTTGGTATTATTGGTAATTCAGCATTGCTCATCCGGGCAATTGATATAGCAGTACAGGTAGCGCCAACTGATTTGTCGGTAAATATTACAGGTGAGAGTGGTGTTGGTAAGGAAGCATTCCCAAAGATCATTCATCAATATAGTGTTCGTAAGCATGAATCCTATATTGCCGTTAATTGTGGGGCTATTCCGGAAGGTACTATAGATTCAGAACTTTTTGGTCATGAGAAAGGTTCATTTACAGGTGCGACAGATTCACGTAAGGGCTACTTTGAAGTAGCCAATAAAGGAACAATCTTTCTCGATGAAGTAGGTGAATTGCCTCTGGCAACTCAGGTGAGACTATTACGTGTGCTGGAATCCGGTGAATTTATAAGAGTAGGATCCTCAAAGACGCAGAAAACAGATGTTCGGGTTGTTGCAGCAACAAACGTGAATTTACAGGATGCCATCAGGCAGGGAAAATTCAGAGAGGACCTCTACTACCGGCTGAATACAGTGCCAATATTAATTCCACCCTTAAGAGAGCGGAAAGAGGATATTCATCTTCTGTTTAGAAAGTTTGCGGCTGATTTTGCTGAAAAATATACAATGCCGGGAGTGAGACTGGATGAAAATTCTGCACAACTGCTCATCAATTTTAAGTGGCCAGGAAATGTCAGGCAACTGAAAAATATTACAGAACAGATTTCAATCATAGAAGAGGAAAGGTTAATTGTAGTAGACACCTTGAGAAGATATCTGCCTACCTCAGACATGAACGAACTACCCGCCATCTATAAACCCGTGGATGAAAAGACCTTTGCCTCGGAAAGGGAAATTTTGTATCAGGTGCTTTTCGATATGAAACGGGATATGACGGATCTGAAAAAACTTGTTCATGGAATGATGGAAGAAGGGGCAGATAGCATGTCTGTTCGGGAAGATTATACAAGGATTATCAAGGATATTGAAAAGGATAAGATCATGAATGAGCCAGTTCGGGAACCTGTTCATGACGAGTTCAGATATCAGGCTAACGAAGCTCAGTATATTGAAGACACGGAGGAGTTTGTTGAGGAATCACTTTCACTTGTTGATAAAGAAATTGAACTGATAAAAAAGGCACTTGAGAAGCATAAAGGAAAACGTAAATATGCTGCTCAGGACCTTGGAATCTCAGAAAGAACATTGTACAGAAAAATAAAAGAATACAATATTGAGGGCTAAGTGATTGTTTTCTTGATTAGTAATGATATTAAGATGAATCTATGATCCGATTTTTTAACCTGCTTGGAGTTGCCTTATTGATGTTCACATTGTTTGTGAGCTGTGGAACGGTAAAGTACAGCTTTTCAGGAGCATCCATACCACCGGAAGCCAAAACGGTTTCTGTGCAATACATTGCGAACAACGCCTCAATTATTAATCCTCAATTAAGTCAGGAGTTGACCGATGCTATAAAGGATAAATTTCAATCTCAAACATCTTTAAAGCTGATTAACGGTGTTGGAGATCTTGATTTTGAAGGAGAAATAACCGGGTATAATGTTAAACCGGTTGCGATACAGGGAGGAGATGTTGCGGCAAAAAACAGACTTACCATTACCATTCGGATGAAATATGCAAATCCGATTGATCCAAAATATGAGTTTGAAAAAAGCTTTTCAAGGTATGAAGATTACGACAGTAACCAGGATCTGAGAAGTGTGGAAGATGAAATAACTGAAAAGATAATTGAACAACTGGTAGAAGATGTGTTTAATGAGTCAGTTGTGAACTGGTAAAGAATGAACAAGGAAAGGCTTTATAACTATATTAAGAATCCGCAAATGCTGGATGAAGCCTCTCTTCCTGAGCTGGAGGAGATCTTGAAAGAGTATCCCTATTTTCAGTCCGCTCATCTTCTTTATTTGAAGAATCTTAAGATGCTGGGACATCTTAGGTTTAATAAACAACTGCGCATCTCGGCCTCCTATATTACCGATCGCTCGGTCTTATATCACTTCCTGCAGGATCTTGAAGAAAGTGAGCCGGAAATTTTACCTGAACCGAACAGGCTTAGTGTTGAGGAAGAAGAGCTGGTGGCCAGTGAATCTTCAACGGGAGAAGCAGACAGAATATTGAATCAGATAGAAGGACGACAGAAAGAGAATGTTGTGTCTGAGCAAGCAGAAGCAGTTCCGGATGCTAATGAGAGTAAAGATGTGCGTGAGAAATTTGTTGAACAGGTTTCGGCGTATTTGAATAATGAGTTGGAGGAAGTTCCGAAAACTTCGAAACGGAAGACACGGAAGAAAAAGTTGCTGGACGAACTTCCTAAATTGAAAAGAGAGAGGGAATCGAGTGAACGGGCCCGGGAAAAACTAATGACCCGATTATCGGCTGACAGAAAACCTGCCATTAACTATTTCGAAAAGGAGGATGAGGATACCAGGGAATTTGGTGATTATATCGGGAGTTTCCTGGATGATGCTGTCCCTGAAACTAATGAGCTAAACGAACAGGAAAAAGAAGCTCCGGACAGTGAAAAGAATAGTTCGTCCCGGTCGGAGGATTCACATGAACAGGAAGGCAAAGCGGCACCATCGGATAATCTGATTGATAAATTTATTGCGGCTCAACCAAGACTGCATGCAAGCGTTGATCCTGACAACGCACTCTATGATATTTCAGCTTCCAGTGTGGCTGATAATGATGACTTTATTACTGATACACTTGCCCGGATCTATTTAGAGCAGAAACATTTTGACAAAGCAATTCATGCCTACCAGAAATTAAGTTTGAAATATCCCGAAAAAAGTATTTACTTTGCAAACCAAATTAAACGAATAGAAGAGTTAAAAAACAAATAAACAGACTGTTATGTACGTAATTGTTTCAGGATTGATTTTTATTGCAGCGATTTTACTAATACTTATTGTGTTGGTTCAGAACTCAAAAGGTGGTGGACTGGCATCTAACTTTGCTTCTTCAAATCAGGTTTTAGGTGTAAGAAAAACAACTGATTTTCTTGAAAAAGCTACCTGGTCATTGGCCATTGGTCTTGTTGTATTAAGTATTATGGCAAGTGCCATGATTCCACGAAACGAGTTGGTTGAAGAACGTTCACGACTTGAAAACGTAGATTTTAACGATAGAGCGAATCAAAACTTCCCAACAACATTGCCGGAAGAAACTCCGGTACCTGTAGGTGATCAACCATTTCAACCAACAGATGGAAACGAATAGTAAATATTCAGAATAATATAGAATGCCAGCAAATATTGCTGGCATTTTTTTTTACCTAAACCGAAACATCATGAATGTTTATAATATCTCATCTACCAGAACATTGATTGGTAATATTGTCAGGTTTGCAGAGATAATATGACAGTATGTAAGTTTTGTCAAAATTGTGCTAAGTCGCTGATGTATAGAAGTTAAACTCATAGAATGACAAAATGAAACAAATTACTGACTGAAATTATTTCCATCGTCGCCTTTGGCATAAAATGTGACTAGGGCAGTGCGTCAAAATAAAAACGTAATTATAAACCTTAAATAATATAGAAATGTCAAAAGTTAAGATTAGACCATTAGGATCAAGAGTATTAGTTGAACCGGTTGAGGCTGAGCAAAAAACTGCTTCAGGAATTATCATTCCTGATTCAGCAAAAGAAAAACCACAAAGAGGTAAAGTTATAGCTTGTGGTAAGGGAACTGAAAAAGAACCAATGGAAGTTAAAGTTGGTGATTTTGTAATGTATGGAAAGTACGGTGGTACTGAACTTCAGTACGAGGGTATTGATTACCTGATCATGAATCAGTCAGATATTTTAGCAATTGTTTAAGTTGGATCAGAATAAATAAATAGAAATAAAATGGCAAAAGAAATTAAATTTAATATTGAAGCCCGCGACCTGCTTAAAAATGGTGTTGACCAACTGGCTAATGCAGTGAAAGTAACCCTGGGTCCAAAAGGTAGAAATGTTGTAATTGATAAGAAATTCGGATCTCCACAGGTTACCAAGGATGGTGTTACGGTTGCAAAAGAAATTGACCTAACTGATATCTTTGAAAACATGGGTGCTCAGATGGTTAAAGAAGTAGCATCTAAAACCGGTGACGATGCTGGTGATGGTACAACTACTGCTACTGTTTTAGCTCAATCCATCGTAAATGTTGGTTTGAAGAACGTTACTGCAGGTGCAAATCCAATGGATTTGAAGCGTGGTATTGATAAGGCGGTTCTTAAAGTTGTTGAGAGTTTGCGTTCACAATCAAAAGAGATTGGTGATGATAATAGCAAAATTGAGCAGGTAGCCTCAATCTCCGCAAATAATGACCATACCATTGGTAGACTGATTGCAGAAGCAATGGAACGTGTTAAAAAAGAAGGTGTTATTACTGTTGAGGAAGCTAAAGGTACCGATACTTCAGTTGAAGTAGTTGAAGGAATGCAATTCGACCGCGGTTATATCTCCCCTTATTTTGTGACTGATACAGAGAAAATGGAATCAGTCCTTGAGAATCCATACATCCTTCTTTATGATAAGAAGATTTCGACTATGAAAGATCTGCTTCCTGTTTTGGAACCAGCAGCTCAGAGCGGTCGTCCGTTAATGATCATAGCTGAAGATATTGATGGTGAAGCACTGGCAACTTTGGTTGTAAACCGTCTTCGCGGATCACTTAAAATTGCTGCAGTTAAAGCTCCCGGCTTTGGTGACAGAAGAAAAGAGATGCTCGAAGATATTGCTATCCTCACAGGTGGTACCGTTATCTCAGAAGAGAAAGGTATGAAGCTGGAAGGTGCAACCCTGGAACTGTTGGGGACTTCAGAAAAGATAGTTATCGATAAAGACAACACAACCGTCGTAAACGGAGCAGGAACCAAGGATATGATTAACGCCCGGGTTGGTCAGATTAAAGCACAGATTGAAAGTACCACTTCAGATTACGATCGTGAGAAACTTCAGGAGCGTTTAGCTAAGTTGGCTGGTGGTGTTGCAGTTATCTATATAGGTGCAGCTACCGAAGTTGAGATGAAAGAGAAGAAAGATCGTGTTGACGATGCATTGAGTGCAACTCGTGCTGCCATTGAAGAAGGAATTATCCCAGGTGGTGGTGTTTCTTACATTCGTGCCATCAAAGCTTTAGATAAGCTAAACGGTATCAATGATGATGAGAATACAGGAATTGCTATTATTCGCAGAGCCCTTGAAGAACCATTACGTCAGATTGCTGAGAATGCAGGCCAGGACGGTGCTGTTGTAGCTATGAAAGTTAGAGAAAGCAAAGGAGCAATGGGATACAATGCCAGAACAGGCAAGCATGAGAACTTACTTCGTGCCGGAGTAATCGATCCAACAAAAGTTGCACGTGTGGCTTTGATCAATGCAGCTTCAATTGGTGGAATGTTACTGACAACTGAATGTGTATTGGTTGACGAAAAAGAAGATGCCGCTGCTATGCCTCCAATGGGTGGTGCCCCGGGTATGGGCGGAATGGGTGGTATGATGTAAGAAAATAGATTCTTATAAAACCTATATATACTCGAAAGAGATCTTTTAAAAGAAGAGGCTGTCCGGAATCCAATGGGCAGCCTCTTTTTCTATTGGGATCCTATTGTCTGCTCTGACATAAAAGCTATTTCTGATTCAATAATTTCGTCATTTCTATTTTCTTCAGTAACTTTACCTCATGCAAGTAAGATTCATACATAATAATCTCTATCATAACTTTGGAAAGGGATTGTATGAATGCTGGATTTGCTGATTCTTCCTTCCTTCACTTTTTTTCCCTGGTTTAAACATTAAAATCCTCTCAATGGAAGGACTAATTTTTGATATTAAGCGCTTTGCCGTCCACGACGGACCTGGAATCAGAACCACTGTTTTTTTTAAAGGTTGTCCCTTAAGCTGTAGATGGTGTCATAATCCGGAAAGTAGAAATGCGCACTTGGAAGAGTATGAGAAAACAACCGTTTTGGAAGGCCGAAAATTCTGTCACCTTGAAAAAATAGGCTATAAAATCACAGTTCAGGATCTAATGAATGAGATTGTGAAGGATAAACCATTTTTCGATGAATCATCCGGTGGGATTACCTTAAGTGGAGGTGAACCATTGCTTCAATCTGAGTTTCTGGTGGAAGTGTTGAAAGCTTGTAAAAAGAATCATATTCACACAAGCTTGGATACAAGCGGATTCGCGAATAGTAGTGTAATTGATAGAGTGATGCCCTTTGTAGATCTATTCCTGTTTGACATAAAGCATACTGATTCTACAGCGCATAAAAAGCTGACCGGAGTTGAAAATGATCTTATCATTGCAAATCTCAGAAGCATTGCAGCTGGAGGAAGTAAAGTTGTTATTAGATATCCTCTGGTTCCGGGCTTCAATGATGATGATGCGAATTTGAATGCACTTCGGAGCATGATGACAGGCATTGACGGTTTGGATGAACTTCATATTTTACCCTATCACAAAACAGGAGATAGTAAGTACGATCGTTTTCAATTGGATACCGAAAAACAGAACTATCGGGAACCTTCAGAAGAGAGTCTCAGACATGTTAAGGAGTTCTTTGAAGAGAAGAAGATCAATGTTAAGATTGGTGGCTAAATTAATTATGAATCTCTATTAAAAGACAAACCAATGAAAATCATCATTCAACAATCCATAATCACAATCCACAATCAGAAATCAACCAAATGAATAGCCGGGTAAAAAAACTTAGAAATCAGAGTATCAATGCTGTCAACTGTATTTCGGCAGAACGGGGAGTTTTGCTTACAGATTATTACAGGAACTATCTACAGAAATCGGATTCAATTCCGGTTCAGCGTGCCAGGGCATTCGAATACATTTTACTAAACAAGTCGATTTGTATCAACGATGGTGAACTAATTGTTGGCGAGAGAGGCCCGGCACCCAAAGCTACCCCGACCTTTCCTGAGATTAGTCTTCATTCGTTGGAAGACCTGAACATTCTCAACGATAGAGAAAAAGTATCATTTAAGGTTGATAAGGATACTTATGCCGCATTCAGAGATGAGATTATCCCTTTCTGGAAAGGAAAAAGCAATCGGGACAAGATAATGTCTTCCATGTCATCAGCATGGTTGGATGCCTATCAGGCAGGAGTCTTTACTGAGTTCCAGGAACAACGTGCTCCCGGGCATACGGTTGCAGGCGATAAAATCTATCGAAAGGGAATGCTTGATATCATATTGGATATTGAAAAGAAAATCAATACTCTGAGCACCGATGATCATGACTGCAAAGAAGAGCGAGATGAATTGGAGGCGATGATGATTGTTGCTCATGCTCTTGTTACTTTTGCAGGAAGATATGCAGATTCTGTTGCCAGGCTCGCTTTGGATGAAACCAATCCGGAGAGAAAAAAGGAACTCGTAGTGATATCTGAGATTTGCCGTAAAGTACCGGCTCAAAAGCCAGAGAGCTTTCATGAAGCCCTGCAATATTATTGGTTTGTTCATATTGGAGTAATTACTGAGTTGAATCCGTGGGATAGTTTTAATCCTGGAAGATTGGATCAGCATCTCTTTCCGTTTTACCAGAGCGAACTTGACTCAGGAACCTTATCAGACGAAGAAGCAAAAGAGTTGCTAGAGTGTTTCTGGATTAAATTTAACAATCATCCGGCGCCTTCGAAAGTTGGCGTTACTGCCAATGAGAGCAATACCTACACTGATTTTTCACTGATCAACCTTGGTGGCTTAAAACCCGATGGAACCAACGCTGTGAATGAGCTGAGTTTTCTGATGCTGGATGTAATTGAGGAAATGCGTTTGTTGCAGCCAAGTTCCATGGTTCAGTTGAGCAGGCACAATCCGGATGAGTTCATTCACAGAGCAATTCATATCACAAAAACAGGATTTGGCCAGCCTTCAATATTTAATACTGATGGTATTATCAGTCAGTTGCTCCGTCAAGGGAAAGACCTGATTGATGCACGATGCGGTGGTGCAAGTGGCTGTGTAGAAACAGGAGCTTTCGGAGTCGAGTCCTACACACTAACCGGATACTTTAATCTGACGAAAATACTCGAACTTACTTTGCAAAACGGATTCGATAAAAGAACACAAAAGCAGCTTGGTATTAAAACAGGTGAGCCGCAAACATTCGAAACTTTCGATCATCTATTAAGTGCTTTCCATAGGCAACTGAATCATTTTATTGATATTAAAATTGAAGGGAACAATTTGATTCAGCAACTTTTTGCTCAACATCTTCCGGTACCGTTGCTATCCCTGATAATAGATGATTGTGTAGCAAATGGCAGAGATTATAATAATGGAGGAGCCAGGTATAATACAACTTATATTCAGGGTGTTGGTCTGGGGACCATTACAGATAGCCTGACAGCAATAAATAGGCATGTTTTTGAAAACAGGAAGTTCTCACTCTCTTATTTCATTAAAGCCTTAGCTGCAAATTTTGATGGATATGAAGATCTTCAATACCAATTGATTTACCAAACACCAAAATATGGAAATGATCTGGATGCTGCGGATGATCAGGCGGTGACAGTTTTCAATATGTTTCTTGAAGCTGTTGATGGTAAACCGGATGCCCGGGGAGGTGTCCATAGAATAAATATGTTGCCTACAACCAGTCATGTTTATTTTGGCAGCGTGATAGGGGCAACACCGGATGGCCGTTCTGCAGGAGTTCCGCTTTCGGAAGGGATCTCACCCGTACAGGGAATGGATATTAATGGCCCAACCGCTGTACTGAAATCTGCTTCTAAAATAGATCATCTGAAAACAGGTGGTACTTTGTTAAATCAGAAATTTACGCCGGGATTTTTCGATAAGGATGAGAATATTAATAAGTTAGGCTCACTTGTAAGAACTTATTTTCATTTGAATGGCCATCATATTCAATTCAATGTGGTTTCGGCTGAAACCTTACGCGATGCTCAGCTTCATCCCGAAAAATATCGTGATCTGATCGTTCGGGTTGCCGGTTATAGCGACTATTTTAACGATTTGGGAGAAGATCTTCAGAATGAGATTATTCGCCGTACAGAGCATCATGTTAATTAAAAAATATTGAACAATAGAAACAAAACTTTAAATTCGCGGTTCTTTTAACAGTGCAGTCTTCAGAGTTGACTGCTAGTATTGATAATTATGGGGAAGTTGACCTGCAGAGAGAATTATAGTCCTATGAAGAAACGGAGCATTTTTTACCTATTGGCTGTTGTGGTGATATTGATTATATCACAGGTTTTTATTTTGTCATCAAGCACTGATAATGAAGAAAATAATTATCTGAATGACTTTAAGGAAGATTATGCGGTGTATGCAGTTGACCTGCCTGAAGAAATGAATTTTGCAGGAGAGAATGTACCTTTAAAACAATTTGATGTAAAAGAATCACTTGACCGTGAGATTCTGGTCAACACCTACTTTCAGTCACAAACTCTGCTTTTCCTTAAAAAATATACCCGATATATTCCGGTTGTGGAACCTATATTAATAGAGGAGGGGATTCCTATTGATTTCAAATACCTTCCATTTGTTGAGAGTGGCTACTCTAACGTTACATCTCCGGCAAATGCGGTTGGATACTGGCAATTTCTTAATGGGACCGCAAGGGAATACAATCTTGAGGTTAATAGTGAGATTGATGAACGATATCATCTTGAAAAATCAACTCGTGCAGCTTGTCAGTTTCTTAAAGAATCCTATGAAAAATATGGAAGCTGGACGCTCGCTGCGGCAAGTTATAATATGGGAAGATCGAGGTTGTCCTCTGAGTTGGGACGTCAGAAAGTTGATAGTTATTATAATGTTTTACTGAATGAAGAAACAGCACGTTATGTTTATCGAATATTGGCCATCAAGCAGATTACCGAGAATCCTGAGTTATATGGATTTCATTATAGAGTGAAAGATCTTTACAAAAAGGATACCAACTAAGAAAGTGCAGGTGGATACAGCCGTGGTTCATTTTGCAGATTTTGCTGCAGATTATGGAATTAATTATAAGGAGTTGAAATTGTATAATCCCTGGCTGAGAAACCACTTCCTTACCAATAAATCCGGTAAGACTTATACAATCGAAATTCCTTTGGAAGGTTACCGCAAAATAGACCTTGAATAGCCTTATTTCTGAAAAGTACAATTGAACAAAAAAACCTGTACTCATTACTGAATAC
>Ga0233443_1003185_pt1 | contig 11760 bp, 11 predicted proteins | sample SI_123_September_2_FD_182784 | JGI IMG/M metagenome (GOLD analysis project Ga0233443, IMG submission 182784) | Seawater microbial communities from Saanich Inlet, British Columbia, Canada - SI_123_September2016_200_MG | ecosystem: Environmental > Aquatic > Marine > Inlet | place: Canada: British... | reverse complement strand
TCCAGTATTCAAGAATCTTTATAAAATGTTAAAAGATGTTCCTCTTATAAATATACCTGTTATACCACAATTTGAGCAAACGGCGCAGGCTAAGCAGACAGTGCAAACAGCGCAGGCTAAGCAAACGGCACAGGCTAAGCAAACAGCGCAGGCTAAGCAAATGGTACAAGAGAAGCAAGAAGGAGGATACAAAAAAGGATATAAATTGAAAACTCAAGAAAATGGAACACGCAAATTCGTGCTTTATGGATACTCATATGAAAAAGATATTGACAAAAATGCTCCTGCTTCATCGCAAATAATTTACAAGTTACAAAACTCCAGCAGCTTTGGAAGATTTGATAATGTCAAGCCTCAGGACGCAGCTAAAAAAATCTATTCTCGACTATGTAAACAGTTGCGAAAAGATTATGGAGAAAGTGCAGCTTCGTGTGTAAACGTATTACTGCAAGTACAAGAAGAATGTTGTGATAACGTTACAGTAAACAATAAAACACGAGACTATTTTTATTACATGAAGAATACTCCTAATAAAAAGGTTGTAACTAAAAAAGATGGAAAGTCAATGACCGTATACAACAATGTAAAAGCCATTCCTATTTTTGGTATCAGAGACAGAAGAAATGAAATTGTTCGTATGCAGTCAGTAAACGAAGCTATTGATGTATCTGAAAAAAAGAGAAATACTTCTTTAGCTGTTTATGCTAAAAGAAAGAGTGCTGGTAAGAAATTATTAAAAAATGCTCGTAACTAAAGCATACAAAAAGAAAAAATATTTTATTTAAATGATTAAGTTGCTTGTCGATAACCGTGAACGTTCTGTTATCGAACATTTAGATGGTTTTAGCTTTGAAACATTACCTTTGGATGTTGGTGATTTTCAATTTTGGGAAGATGAACGCTTGTTAATGGTCATAGAACGCAAAACATTTATGGACCTTGCTGCTTCTATTAAAGACGGTAGATACGAAGAGCAAAAATTCAGAATGGAAGAACTGCGAAACAGCACTGGTTGTAGCGTTGTTTATTTTATAGAAGGCAAAAAACCTCGCAAGAACAGTGTTGTTTCTGGAATTCCCGCATCAACACTTGAAAGCGCACTTTGTTCAATGTTTTCTTCCAGTGGTACTGAAGTAATAACGCTTGAAAATACACGTGATTGTAGCATTGCATTGAAATGTTTTCTAGCAATGGATGACATAACTACTGTAGACTTAGCAGCTACTGTAGAAGACCATGACATGCTTTCTTTAATACATAAAAAGCTTTCAAAAAAGAAGAAAAATATTAGCTACATAGAGGCAAGTTTGCAGCAAGCGAAATCAAAAAAGAAAAATCATATGACGTTTGATACTATTTTTATACAACAGCTTTGTATGATACACCAAAGTGTGTCATTGAAAATTGCAGAAAAAATAAACGAACTCTATGGCTCTTGGGTTGGTCTTCTTAAAGCTTACGAAAAAATAGACGAAGAACAACGTTGTAATATGCTTAAAAGCATTCAAGTAGACGAAAGAAGGAAGATTGGTCCTGCTGCATCAAAAAAAGTATATGAATTCTGCTATGGTATATTTGAAAAAAATGAAGTTCCTTTGCAGGAACAACAAGAAAGCTTTAACCCTTCTGGTGTTTGTTTAATATGAAAAATATATCTATTCTTAGCACTACAGTAAGTAACGTTAGTATTGGAAGAAACTGGATTGAAAATGAAGAACTCATAAAATACAGTAATCCAGAAGATGTATGGTTTCATATTGATGACTGTTCTTCGTGTCATTTAGTATTAAAAAACCCTATGAATATTTCGATAGGAAAACTCGATAAGAAGCTTATAAAACGCTGTGCTCTTTTAGTAAAACAGCACACAAGTAAGTGTATACAGCATGAAAAATATACTATAATATATTGCAACGTTGACAATTTAAAACTATGCGGTCATGGTTCTGTTGAATTTTTAAGTGAACGCGTTAAGTACGTAACCGTTTAATATTTATTGATTATAAATATAAAGCTATGAATATTAATGATATACAAATTATAAAAGAAAAAAAAATTTTATTTGTTGAAAATTTTAAAATTTTTGAAAAATGGGCATCAAAAACATATCCTTTTAAATGTGAAAGAATAAAAGAAGATACTCGGTTTGAAGTGTATGACTTTGGTTCAGATGAAAGACTTATTGAACCCAATGACTATAGTATTATATTATTTGGATGGCACGGTATACCTATAAACAAATACTACACTACAAAGCAGAGCTTTTATTCTAAGTATGTAAAAGACCTTGAAAATGAAAGAGACGTTGAAGAAACGCTTCATAAATTGCTTTCGTGCAAAGAAGTTAAACGGTATGTTTTAGTGCAAGACATGCACGATGAAGACTATAAAGACGGACTAAAAGGATTTATTGATTTTTTAAAGCGTTATGACATAAATGGTCTCATTACTCCGTATTACTGTACTGATAATCTTAGTATCGTGCGAAAAAATGTACCAAATCTAAGAACAATGTCTCTTATGCATCACATTGACCATACCATATTTAAAGACTATAAACTCCAAAAGAAATATGACATATTGTTATTTGGTAATGACCATCCCAAATTTTACCCTTTCAGGCATAGACTTATTAAGCTGTTGGATGCACGTGGTAAAGAAGTAGGAATAAACGTACATAAAATTACAAGACCAAGAAACTATTTTAAGTATAATGCCTCTATTTCAAATGCTTCTTTAAGCAAGTTTATGAATCGGTCTTGGCTTACTCTTTGTACGTCTTCCAATCTTGATTACTTATTAGGAAAATATTTCGAATCTTCATTTTCAGGCTCGGTAGTATGTGGTAATATGGCAACAGATGGTGTTCACATTTGGGACAACGATTATGTGTACTTGGATCATTCTATGAGCGATGATTTAATCTTGCAGGTAATAGTAAAAGCTCTTGAAGATAAAGAAAATTTAAAAAAGATGGCTTATAGAATGCAGGTAAAGATGAATAACGAATTCAGACTAGACTACTTTACAAATCACTTATATTCTATGCTAAAAGTTTAGCTATATCTAACCATGGGTCGCTCTTGTTACCGCGTATTGTTTTACTTGACGTGCATTCTATGTGCATAAGTGTAATTTTTAAAAATTCTATTTCTTCTTCACTTAAAGATGAAATTTCGCAGTTTACAACCTGTTTTGGAATAATCTTTTCATTGGTTAGTTTATGCAGTTGCTGCTGTAATTTTTTATAAGTTAATGCCTTTATGGTGCGTGCAAAAATAATGTCTTGATATAATAATGCATAAATGCCTTCCAATGATTTTATAGAGCCTTTGTAATATGGTATATAACCATTTACAAAATTTATTAGCTCGTAATAAGAGTTAAAATCTTCAGAAGTTATTTTTTTGTAAAATTCTATGGAGTGTTCAAATCCTTGAGTGTAACAGTATCTTCGATACTGAATGTAGTGTTCCAATGTCGGAAAATAAAGGTCCGATATGCTTAATGGATAGTCCTTATTATAGTCTTTCAACCAGTCATTACCATTTATTCCATTACCATAAATCGCTGGCGTATCTTCTAATACGCTTGCCTCGTCTTCTTCGTTTATTTTTTCTTCAGAGACACTGCTACTATCGTCTCTGTTTATACTATTATTTTTTTCGTCATCAGTATCCATATTATAGTGTAACACTATATTTTTATTTTTAAATCTTAAACTATAAGAGTTATGGGAAACGTATTAGGTATAAATATTTCATCCGATACTGTGTATGTAAGGAATAAAGGTACCATAATCGATATTATTAGTAGTATAACGATTTATTCAGCGTGTAATGAAGACGCTATTATTCAAAATAGTACAGGCTGGACTATTAACACGTCAGTAAACTCGCAAAATGCGTCAAAACTTGATGTAACGTTTGTCTATGATGCAGGATTATTACTAGTAAATGACTTACAAAATATTATTACAATAGGGCTTGTAGAAGGCATATCATTGAACGTTGACCCAGCTAACGTATTGATACATTGGAAACGAACACCAACAGGTAATATAAATATATGTTCAAACGTTGAAACAACTGTTAATTTACTGTATACATTTTCAAATCTAATATTTAACAACAACGTTATTTTTACATCAAATAATTATGTTGTGAATTTTGATAAGACATGTTTACAGGACTATTCACCATTTATTACTACCATTTCAAGTACCATCACAGAGCAAGGGCACGATATAGTATGCATTGGTTCAACTACAATAGGGTCTGGTACTTGGCATATTACTGCAGAAGGCGGGTTTAATTTAAAAAATAAAAAGTATTTCTTTATATCTGATAAAGCAGTGTCTGATTTTTCAACACTTGCAGAATACTATGACTATATAAAGAGTAATGATATGATACTTAGCTCATTTGGAACACATCAAATAGCAAGCACAGGTAACGCTTACCCAGTTACTACGTCTATGGTGTATACAAATGCTCTCGAAGCTAACGTTATATATTGGTGTTTTACATGCGAAAGCAGTACTGCAAACAATATTATTTTTGAAGGAGACGTAATATCGAGTAACGAATATGTTGATGGTGCTTCGAATACCGCTAGTCTATTAGCTATACGAATATCTTTCTAAAATTCTTTCTAATATAGGTTATAATGCCTCTTAGATTGGAAGATACTTTTTATTTAGAAGCACCATTAAAGGTATACGTCAGACACAAGTATATAAACAATGCTGTCAAAACAGACGCTAATTTAGCAGGTACAAATAGAACAATTTTATCGAGCATAACACTAACAGAACCAGGAGATTGGAAACTGGTTGGTTATGGACGATTTAAACACCCAGTAGCAAATGGCAAGTATTTATATACATGGATAGATAACCAAGCAAACTGGACTACGTCAGAATGGAACACATTTCTTTCAGATACCGATTTAAAACAAACGTTTCAAGGAATAAAATTTGAAAATACAAACGATTACGTAGATATACACGTTACTACAGTAGTAACTATATCTGACACACAAACATTTAACTGGTCTTTTACTACTGACGATAATACCACCGGAATATTTTTTGATTCAAGCAATACTTCAAATAATCCGCTTATACAATCAATACAGTCTCAAGGAAATGTAGAAAATCAAGCATATTTTTGTGGAATTAAAATATCTAGTTAACATATAATGGGTAATATTATAAGCTATTATACGGGTGACCAGGAATTCCGTATTGGTTACCCTTCAGCTGGTTCACCAGTAACACAGCTTCATAAGTTTCGATTACGCGGCGTTGAATTTCAAGCTTCTAATGTTATAACACAATATGGTTGGGCTGCAACATCAGAAGAAGTTGCATCTGGAATTTATGATGTTACATTTTTCTTCAATTCGTATGGAACACCTGCAAACTTTGACTTGACTATTTTTGAACCAGATACGTATCGTCTTGCATCTGTAAATATTGATATTTCTACAACACTTACAGATACAACTACTATTGACTGGTGGTTGGATAAAGACAGTGATGTATATGATTCTAGTTCTTCGTATGAAGGTATATTATTTGTCAAAAGTGGCTCGTATGCTGGTGCCGTTGGTGATCCACATATTAAGCCTGTCATTGGTTCAAGCTACGACTTACCCCATGTTGAAGATACGTTCCTTTTATATTCCAACAACAATACAGATTATCCTGTAACTATCAAGGCAAAATGCTGGTTCCTTCCAAGTGATAAGTATATGAGGTATATTAACAAAATGTTGCAGAACGGTTATACCAAGCGTGCTGAACACTATAAAAAATTATTTGAAAATGGTACATACTTTAAATATATTGAAATTGTTTCTGGTGGAGAACATATTATTTTCGATATGGAGTCTTTAAGTATATGTGACTTTACTTCGTTAATGGACGTCGATATGTTTTCATTGCCAAGCTTAACACATTACAATGGTCAGGGAGCTATCCGTATTGGAAAAATCAAAAAAGCCAAGAAAGGTATACTTGGAAGACAGTCTTCACCAAATACACTTGAGCGTACAGTATACGTTTATTCACCCAAATCTACTATTTCATTGCGTCTTTTGAAAGATTCGCGAAATATTTCAACGCGTAATGGAGTGGAGTTTTTCATAAACAAGGGAATCTATGGCGAAAGTGGTGCATTTATTCGCAAGGATATAAGCTACGCTGCATTTGGAACCAATTACTATTTGAATAAAAATATTTCATACAATAACGTCGAAACTGAACCTGAGTACATTAATGGAACTGCTATAAGTTATGGTAATTTGACCGAAGAGAATATGAATCAATATATCAATTCATCAGTGGATAAAGTTGAAAACTACGACTATTCTTATGAAGAAGAATTTGATATTGGTTCATTGCTTGAAACTAATACTGATATGATACTCGATAACAACAGTGAATTATCTTTCAATTATGACGATGAAATACCAATGATTGATACAAACAAGAAAAAAGAAAAAGTTTTAAATAAAAAAGAAAAAGTGTTGAAAAAAGAAAAAGAAAAAGAAAAAGAAAAAGAAAAAGAAGAAGAAGAAGAAAATTTTGTTTCAATTTCATACGATTATTCGGCCGATGAAAGAAATAATATGGTATTTTCATATTAAATTTTAAAATTTTATACTCTTTTAAGCAGTATAATTGAGCAATTTTTTTATACCTTCTTTAAAGGTTGTTTCCACGGTGTAACCCAAAATGCTTTTGGCTTTTTCAATGGATGCCATTGAATGAGGTACGTCTCCCTTTCTGTTTTCAGTATAACAAGGTTTTAACGTCTTGTTTAACTGTCTTGCTATGGTATCGTACAACTGGTTAATGCTTACTTTTCCTCCACTACCAATATTGAATGCTTGTCCGTATGCATCTTTATTACTTGTTGTCAACGCAAGAATATTTGCATGTACTGCATTTTTAACGTATGTGAAGTCACGGGAATAGTTTCCGTCTCCATAGATGTATGGTGCTTCTTCTCTTTTTAACGAATCAACAAACTTCGGAATAACAGCTGCATAAGGACCGTTTGGAGACTGCCTTGGTCCGAAGATGTTGAAGTACCTTAAACCGATAGTTTCCATATTGTAGCAAAGAGCAAATGTATTTGCATACACTTCGTCTATGTACTTGCTTGCAGCGTATGGAGAAAGAGTTTGTCCAAGGTTTGACTCTACCTTTGGAAGGTCTTTGTTAGTACCGTACACACTCGAACTCGAAGCATACACAACGCGTTTTATACCAAGCAGTCGTGCATTGTTCAAAATGTTGAAAAACCCGTTCACGTTAGCATCATGAGTAACATTGGGTGTTGCAACAGACCGTGGTACCGAGCCAAGTGCAGCTTGATGACAAACAGTGTCGATATTGTAGCTTTTCATAAGGTTGTAACAACAATCCCCGTGTGTAATGTCAGCTATTACCAATCTGAAATTTTTATTGCTTTGCAAGTGTTCAATGTTTTGTATGCTTCCGGTTGAAAGATTGTCAATGACAAGCACGAAATGGCCTCTTTTTGTAAGCTCATCACAAATGTGAGACCCAATAAATCCAGCACCACCGGTTACTAGCACACGCATTTTAGTAATATAATAATAGCTTTATTTTTAAAGCATTTTAAAAAATGATCGATGTAAAAGGAAAGGCAAGTAACAAAATAACAATATGAGCGAAGCACAAACAGTATCCTTTTTTGATATCATCAAAAGCGAAAAGCGCCTTGAAGAAAGAGCGAGCTTAAACGTGGAACAAGATTTCCAAGCAAACCCGAAAAATTTCGATTTCGAAGTAAGTACTCTCAAATACCCTTCTGAAATTAACAAGTTTGAATACAACACAAGCTTGAACAAAAGTATTATACCAAAAGAATTAAAAATGGTCAAAAACAGCAAGCGTGAAAACTCGCTGTGCCTGTTAAAGGCTACCGAAAAAGAAAATGAAAATAATGAACTGCATCATATACGTATGATGCGGAACAGTATATGGAAACAAACCGACGATGAAAATTATGAACTTGTTAACGTTTGCCCTCAACCATTCAAGACTGTTATGCCACCATATATGGGAATGGTTCAGTTTATGAATGACCTAGAAGTATACGATAACATAAGCTACTACCAGGAACATCGAGATGGTCCATTGTTCCGAGTGTATTACACTGATGGAGGATGGAACGTTTCCACATCAAGCTTGATTTATGCTGATGGTCATTGGCTGAACTACAAAACGTTTATTGACTTGTTCAACGAAACACTTGAAGTCATTGGAGGAGACCTTGAAAAAGACTTGGACAAAGACCTTTCGTATTATTTCGTACTGCAAAATCCAGAGTACTTACAGGTCATTCCCATTGAAAAGCATGTAATTTATTTCAAGGAAGCTCGAAATAGTAAGTTTGAACTAGTTCATCCTGACAATGTGACTATTCCAGAGCATTACAACCGTCTTTCAGTATTCGAAGACTGGATTGTTGAAAACGACAAAAACTTTTTATATCCAACTGGATTATACAGTGTGGTTTTGAAGAATGGTGACACTATCAAGGTATCTAACTGGATATATGAAGAACTAAACCAATTGAAAGGCAAAGAATCACACATTAATAATATGATTATCCACATTTTGCGCCAATCACATCATCGCATTGAGTTGTTTGCGTACAATTTCCCTCGCTATTTGGAGCAGCTAAACAGAACAAACTACTTGCTAATGTTCTATTGCGACTTGCTGTTCAAAAAGTTTATGAAGCAAAACGTGTTTGAATTAAAGCAGGAATATCCTCTTCAGAAGAACCTGTATTACCACGTCAAAAAGATGCACGAATTGAGAAAGAAATGCAAAAACGAACGCATTCACTTGCTTGATGCAATTCACAATAATGGTACAAAGAAGCAAGGTCGTGTCGATTATATGTGGAAAGAAAACTATGTGCGAGACTACGTTCTTTCTTGCAGTAACCAAGACATAAGCATTCTTTTGAATATGATGAAAACGTTCTTGAGAGACCAAGAAGAACTCCACAAAGACGGAACTATTACGATAAACGAAGAAAATGCTAAATTTTGGCGCGTTTAAATAAAAATAAATAAAAATAAAAAAATAAATAAAATTACTTTAATACTTTATTATTTTAGTAACCAACTTTTTTTTGACTTTTTTTTGTAAATTTTTTCCAATAATTTTGAAATATTTAAAATAATATTTTCAAATTCATCAATTTCAACAATAAAGTTTACACCTCCATCTATGCATTGGACTTCGAGTTCTTTTGTGTTATCGAGCCATTCATGGTGTCTTTGGTCAAGATGTTCCAGATAAATAAGAGGAATAGATTCTTCTTCTTTGCGTTGACGAAGGTTATGTTTTCTTCGATAGCATTCGTCTGGCTTTGTATCAATGTACAAAATACCGTCTATGGGTGCCTTGGATGTCCAATAGTGATACCATTCGTTGTAGCAGTCGTATTCAAAATCACTTAGTACGCCATCGCGATGCAACTGGTTGACAAACACGTTCTTGTCTGTAAGCCAAGACCGTTCTCCAACTATCAACTTGCTTTTGTCTGCTTTATCGTGTGATTCCATACGCGTAATTACCGTCATAGTTTGAAAAATATAAGAATATTTCTTAGGATCATTGTAAAACAATTGTAACAAGTTTTGGCCATTGATGTCTTGCCAACGTTCAACAGGTTCCAAAAGAAGCTCGATAAATGGTTTTAGTTCTTTTCTTTTTGACAAAAGTTCCAGTAGTGTACTTTTTCCTCCTCCAATATTCGAATCAACGCATATGGTACATTGTATGTTCTCTTCTTGGAACTTTTTTATCCAGTTTATCAGCGTTTCCGACGAAGACATGTGTTTGTTAGAATTTTATGGCTCAGTTTTTAAAACAAATTTTATTTCTTTTTCTACAAAAAAATAACAAGGTTTTGTATTTCTTATGTGAATTATTGTTACATCGTGCGCTTTTTTTAGTTGCTCGTATTTTTCATTATCTTTTATGTTTGCTTCATTACTAACATAGAAGTAAGTTATATTTTTATATGACTGTGTGGTGCACTTGCTGTTTACAACAAACAATACGCTTACACGTAAGTACTTAAAATAATCATACAACACTAAATCCCAGTGCATCTTTGCAGCATGGTTTATTACATTTCTTCTTTTTCGCATGGTACTGTATGCAACGTCGGTTATAATTATATTTGGATACGCCACATACTTATTACAGTTTAAAGAGTTTAAAATTTCATCTAACGGTTCACTGTAGTCTGTATTGCATAGTGTATTTGAAATTTTTTGAACGCCTGTTGGTGATATTAATAATGCAAAACTACCTTTTGTTTTATGAGCTTCATAAAATAAATTTTTTATATTTATACCTTCCCATACGTGTTGGGACGCTCCTAAGTAAAGAATGTCCCATTGTTTTGGTACAGCTTCCAAAAAATCATTTAGTTCAAGTGAAAAATTATTTGAAAATCTGACGTCATCATCAAGCATTAATACGTAATGATTTTTATTTTTTTCTTCACTCATTACTCTTTTCCAAGTGTCCAAATACGAGTATTCTTGTTCATTTAATTTTTTTGATTTTATACGTGGTTCAACTGCATAAATTTTTTCTGGTTTTATACCAACACTACGTAATAAAGTGCTGTAATAGTTTTTTTCTGTTCTTTGTGTAGTTATATAGTAACTCTTTGCTGTAAAAAAGTTTTTTATTTCAAAAAATTGATTACTAATTTTGCATCCTAAATTAACTTTTTGTATAAATAAGTTATCCATTTCTTTTTTTACAAGAAAATAAAAAATAAAATTAATAAGTATATAATGCTGGAAAAGGTAAACTTAAATAACGTGTATTATTATTTGTTGCCCCGAGAACAACGCTTATTTAAAGGAATAAGCGATACAAGCCGCATAACTAACATAGCAAGCTATGAATGGTATGGTCTTTCGATTGCAACCGCTGAAACATATGGGCATATTTACGTGTATAGCAACACAAAACCGCTAAAGCTATTAGCTATGGACGAACGGAGCAACATTGAAATGTTGTTACGGGATGCACGGTTACAAGAACGAGAAGACGTGATAGAAGCCTTAAAAGACACCTTTATGTTGTATGATGAACAGCCAAATATTGTTATACGCCATTCAGACCCATACGAAGACAAAACAGTGGTCGAATTTCTATGCAAAAACGGTTATGAAGGCTATGGAAGCGATGAAATGGTAAAGGGTTTAAACAGTAACGACTTTTTCCACAGTGAAATATGCGTATGTGGTGCTGATAAAATAATGGTATATCAAGGCGAAAAATTAATAACAGATAAGTCAAGAGCCACTATCGTAAACCTTGTAAAGTTAGGAGCTAAAAAGAGACGTAGAGTAAATGAAGAAGCACAAAACAGCGTTGTAAGAGACTTGTTTGGTTCTTTTGATAATAGTAACAGAGTTTCGCGTAGTTTGTTTATTGAAGGACCTGACCCTTTTGAATCATCGCCTATTGCTGCAAATAGTCGGAACCATTTTGACGAGCAAGACATGCAAGACATGCAAGACTTGCAAGACTTGCAAGACTCTTCGGAAGACACAGATGACACAGATGACACAGATGACACAGAAAACAACCAAGACGTGCCAAGAGCGCTTTTTGGAGGAGCAGAAAATTTACAGGAATCTATTTCTGTAAATGAAGATGAAAAAATGCTTTAC
>Ga0233443_1003184_pt1 | contig 11763 bp, 11 predicted proteins | sample SI_123_September_2_FD_182784 | JGI IMG/M metagenome (GOLD analysis project Ga0233443, IMG submission 182784) | Seawater microbial communities from Saanich Inlet, British Columbia, Canada - SI_123_September2016_200_MG | ecosystem: Environmental > Aquatic > Marine > Inlet | place: Canada: British... | reverse complement strand
GCTTTGCGCAATAGACGTCCTTGCCGGCATCCATGGCCTGTTTCAACAGATCACCGCGCATCTGTGTCGTGCCGGCATCGAAGAACATGGTGTCGTCCGGATTGGCCAGACAGGCCGCAAGATCGTCTGACCAACGATCGACACCGTGTGCTTGTGCCAGTCTGCGTACCTTGTCGCCATTGCGCCCCACAAGGATAGGATCGGGCATGACCCTGTCGCCATTCTTCAGGACAACGCCACCTTCCGCGCGCATCGCCAGGATTGAACGAATAAGATGCTGGTTCATGCCCATGCGCCCGGTGACGCCATGCATGATCAGGCCCAAACGAATATCTGCCATTAAGAGAAGTCCTTGATTTCCAGATTCATTTCACGCATGGAGGGCCAGTCTGGCTCGACCCCTGAGGCAAATCCCGGACAATCCAGGGACCTCAGGTCAAGCATACCGTCCTCGATACGGACAAAGGTTTCATCGCCTTCGCGACGATATAATTGCGGATGAGCAGCAGCGAAGGCGGCTTGCTCGGCGGCGGGTGCGCCAGCCCCTGTCATGCCATGAACATAATGATGTCCGTTGCGTTCAACATGGGTCAGCCCCAACAAGTTTATCAGGGCCAGATCCTGTTGCAATCCAGGACCAGCCTGAATGGTCAAGTCCTCTGCCGACATGAAATAATCAGGTTTGTCAGGACCTTCCTCGGCACTCCAGCATTTGGTTCGTGCTGTATTCAAAATGGCCTTGTAGAAACCTTTGCAGGTTTTGGAAGAAACCCCGCGATAGCCGCGCAGTCGGGCTTCCGGGAAGGCATCAAATGAGCCATCTGATTCGTCAATTATGACAGGGTAACGTGATGCAATGGCGCCAACGTCTTCTTTCAGGGCCATGGCTCGTTTGATCGGTTGTTCAATAAACAGGATATTGGCATTGAACCGCTTGAGGGCAGGATTGCTCTCCATGGCATCCAGCAATTCCACAACCCCTGCAGCATCTTCATATTGTTCGTTGCCATCTAGCGACAGATGATAATCCCCGGCTTCGACGTCCAGGACATTGGCAATCGCGGTCAGGCGTTTGATATCGGCGTCGATATCACCGCCAACCTTGATCTTGAAATATTTGTGTCCGTAATAACGCACGATTTCTTCCAGCGTTTCGGGCAGGCCATCATTAACCCTGTCGCTGGCGGACTGATCTGCCGCGACCAGAGGGTCAATCATGCCAACCGTATGACGGGCATGAATCGTATCCGACGGCTTCAGATCAGCCAGAAACGCATCAATATCAAAGCCTTTTAGATCGGGCGTCATTTCACCGGCAAGCAAGCCGGGTATATTGGATTTGATCGCCTGGTAGAAAGATACATTTTCCAGTTTACACAAGGCGTCGATGACAGCCTTGTTCAACAATGCCGGGCCATAACTGGCAACCAGAGGTTTCAAGCCCTTGAGACGGGACGCCAGTGTGTGATCGTGGTGGGTTGAAACCGGCAGGCCAAAGGCTGTGACCTGACCGGCCGCCAGAAAAGCATTGCGCGCCAGAGACAATGTCGTCCGCAGTTGATCAAAATTGTCTTCGTTGGTCAGGCTTTCGTCCTTGTCGAACCATTTGGGCGCCAGAACTTCGGCCCCTGCCCCCCATTCGCTGCGACCGTCTGCACTGCTGACCCGCACCCGTGCAAATGCCTGCGGCGCCTCCCGCAAAGTGACAACGCCAAACCGGAATGGCAGACGCAAAACAACGTCCCGTTCATAGAGTTCAATTTCCTCGACCTTGATCAGCGGTGCAGTCATTTGACGATCCCTGATTTTTGTTATTCGCGAGCCCAATGATGATTGTGCCCTCGCGCAGAAGGTATTTGAAAGTCCAAAATGCACGCTTGCAGCTGATATTTGCCGTTTCGATCCCCTTTAATGGCAAACAATCATCATACAAATAGACATTCAAACGTTACATTTGCCTGTGAGCCAGCGACTGTCAACGGTCAGACGCCCTAAGCCCTACGCAGACCAGCAAATACGTGATACAGCGTTGGGGAAAGTTGAATTCCCGGTCATTGTCCGGGTTGAGGGGGTAATTCGAAAATGAGTAAATCCGGGGGGTCTGAACCGACCGCGACTTCTGGCGGTGGTATTGCCACGGATCATGTCATGCTGGGCATTGGCTTGATCGTCCTGTCCATGTTGTGCATGGCGATGCTGGATGCTGTCGCCAAACACCTTGTCACAACTTACCCGGTCACCCAGATGTTGGCCCTGAGGGGTATTGTCATCATTGCGATACTATTGGCTCTGATGCCACGGTCGGGTGGATTGTCGACAATTCGCAGCGCCAATCTGCCTGGCCAAATCCGCCGCATCGGATATTCGCTGGCCGCCCCGGTCCTGTTTTTTACAGCGCTCAAGGAATTACCTCTGGCAGATGTAACGGTGATGGTCTTTGGCGGCAGTTTTTTCATGACCGCCTTGTCCGTCCCGATATTGGGGGAACGTGTGGGTATTTTCCGCTGGTCTGCCATTTTTATCGGATTTACAGGCGTCGTCATCGCGGCCGAGCCAACAGGCGAGAAATTCGGCATGACAACCTTGTTCGCTGTTTCCGCCAGTGTCGCCTATGCCTTGCTGATGATCGAAACAAGACGAACCGGTTTTCAGGACTCAGTTTTTACCCAAACCCTTTACCCAGCGGTTGGTGTCACCTTTGTCGTCTGGCTGACGACGCCCTTTATCTGGGTTCCCGTGCAAATGGCGGATGTGGGCTGGATCACCTTGCTTGGCCTTTTCGCCCTGTCCGGGCATTTTCTGATTTACAAGGCTTTCAGCAAGGCCCCTGTTTCGGTTTTGGCGCCCTTTGAATATACCGCCCTGATCTGGGCAGCCCTGTTCGGTTATTTCATCTTTAACGAGGTGCCAGGCGCGCAGGTTTGGCTGGGTGCGGCAATTATTGTGGCATCCGGGATGATTATCGTCTGGCGCGAAGCCAGCCTGAGCCGGTCGAAACATCCAACCTTGCCGACAATAGGTGATTGAACGGGGATCATTTGTCTTCGCCCTTCATAAAGCCACGTGCATAATGCTATTCTGACACCTGACAACAGCGGAATTGCACAAAAAAAATGAGTGAAATCAGTACTGTTATGGCAGGCAGCCTGTCCATGTGGATCACTTTCGGTGTGATCCTTATGGCACTGGTTATGTATGCAATTGAACGCATTCCGGAAGAAGTCACATCCATTGTTGTGATCTGTCTGCTTATGGTTTTTTTCTCGGTTTTCCCGGTCGCAGGGACGGACACCAAAAACCTGCTGCCGCCGGAACGTCTTCTGGCTGGCTTTGCCAATCCTGCCCTGATAACTGTTCTGGCCTTGCTGGTTGTGGGTCAGGGCATGGTGCGAACCGGTGTGCTGGAACGCGGTGCCGGATTAATTGTCCAGTTAGGCAAAGGCAATCCGTGGATGTCCGTCGCCATCACCATGACGGTGGTTCTTGTCATCAGCGCTTTCCTCAATAACATTCCCGTCGTTGTCATCTTTATACCCATTATGCAAACCCTCGCGGCTCAGTTGGGCCAGCGCGAAAGCAAGGTGATGATGGGCCTCAGCTTTGCAGCTGTTCTGGGTGGCATGACGACACTGATCGGTTCAGGCACGAACCTGCTGGTATCCGGAGCCATGATTGAATTGGGTGAACAGGGTTTCGGGTTCTTTGATTTTACGATTCCCGGTGTTGTTCTGGCAGCTGTCGGATTGCTCTATGTCTTGTTTATCAATCCGCATTTGTTGCCAGACCGGACGTCACTGGCTAGCAGGATCATGAATCGGTCCCGCAAATCCTTTTTAACGCAGATCGAAATTGGTCGTGGTCACAGGCTGATCGGTGCACCGATCCATGGCAGTTTTGTGGATGGGCTGCCGGGGCTGCGCGTGCGGCGAATTTTTCGGGCTGAACGAAATTTTGTGCCCCCCTTTACGGATACTGTGGTGCAAGAGCGTGATCAGCTGTTGGTCGTTGGACCCCGAGCCGCCTTGACGGCAGCCACAGCGGCGGACCCTGCCCTGTTACATTCGGCCACTGGACTGGCACCTGAACATGCGCCGGATGGCGACGACATCACCGGAAAACTTGGTGAACGCGCGGTCGCCGAGGTCATGGTCACGCCCTATTCAGCCATGATCGGGTCTTATATCGGCAAAGCCGGTTTCCAGCGTCGATCCAGATGTAATGTGTTGGATATTGAGCGACGAAATCATGTTTACCGAAGTGCGATTTCCGACGTCGCGCTGGAAGCCGGTGACGTGCTTTTGATCATGGGTCGCGACGATGACATCAAGGCTTTGCGAGAAAATTCTGATGTTGTCTTGATGGAATGGTCAGCCGAAGCGCTACCCCATCTCAGAGGAGCAAAGCGAGCGGCTTTGACTTTCTTTGCTGTCATCGCCCTGGCCGCAACCGGCCTGATCCCGATTGTGACCGCAGCCCTGATCGGTGCTATCGCCATGGTGCCCATGGGCATTTTGAATATCCGTGAAGCTGCCAGAGCTATTGATTCCAAGATCGTAACCATGATCCCTGCGGCCTTGGCGCTTGGCGCGGCTATGCAGGCAACGGGCGGGGCGGATTACCTGGCCCATTTTGTCATAACCGGATTTGGTGATGCAGGCCCCGCAGTTGTTCTATCCGTCTTCTTCTTATTGACGGCCGTCATGGCCAACATCATCAGTTCCAAGGCGTGTGCCGTTCTGTTTACACCTATCGCCATCGGCATCGCCCACCAAATGGGGGTCGACCCAGTGATTTTTGCGGTTGCCGTCGTCTTCGCCGCCAACTGCGCCTTTGCAACACCTGTTGGTTATCAAACCAGCTTGCTTGTCATGGGGCCCGGACACTATCGCTTCGGAGATTTTGTGCGCGCAGGTGCGCCTTTGGTGATTTTGCTTTGGCTGACATTTACCTTGTTTGCACCCTGGTATTACGGACTCTGATCGAATGCACTCCAACCAGTTCGATCTCACCTGTTTCGGGGCAGCCCATGTCGATCTGATCGCCAAGGCCGGCGAAAAACTAGTGCCTTTCAGCTCCACACCTGGTCGGATCACCCGCGCGGTGGGTGGCGTTGCATCCAACGTTGCCAGGCAATTGACCCGGCAGCATGTCTCAGTGGCGATGGTTAGCCAGGTCGGACAGGACGTGGACGGTGATTTTGTCTGTCAGAAACTGGCTCAGGCAGGCGTGGATATCGACCAGATCATGCGCACGGAAAGCGAAGCCACCGGTTGTTATCTGGCCATCGAAGACATCGCAGGCGATCTTGCCATGGCGGTTTCGGACACCCACGCCTTGCTGTCGATGAAACCCGGCGACCTATTTGAGGCCGCCTTGAGGAATGTATCCTCGAGATACTGGTTCCTGGATGCCAACTTGACGCCAGATATGATCGACGGTTTGACAGCCATTGAAAATCATCCGCCTATAGCGATTGATGCCGTCTCGGTCAGCAAAGCCACACGGCTGCGCAGCAAGCTGAGGGAATATGGTTTGATATTTTGTAATCTGGACGAAGCCGAAGCGCTGCTGGATCAAAAATTCAATTCGTCGTGCGAAGCCGGCCAGGCCATGGCTGCACAGGCTGTCCAGAACAGCATAATTACCAACGGGCCACATCCGCTTGGTGTTCAAACAGGAACTGTCATTGACGAGATCGAGGTGCCTGCCGTCGAAGTAGCATCTGTAACCGGTGCCGGTGATGCCTTGATTGCCGGAACCCTGGCTGGTTTGGTGGCAGAGCTGAGCTTGATACAAGCGGCGACACAAGGTATTTCAGCCGCAGCAGATCAACTGCGCGGCCAGACCATCTGACACAGGACGAACAAAACACCATGACCGAGAACCTGAAGCCTTATCTCTCCATATCTGCAGAAGTTGCGGACGCATTGGCGGGCAATCTGCCGGTTGTCGCTCTGGAATCAACCATTGTAACCCATGGCATGCCATGGCCACAGAATGTCGAAACAGCCCGGCAAGTTGAAACTGATATTCGGGACGCAGGAGGCATTCCGGCTACGATTGTTATTATGGGTGGTAAAATCTGCGTGGGTCTTGACGACAAAACTCTTGAAGACCTTGGGCAAGCTGAAGACGTCATGAAACTCTCCCGCGCCGATCTCGCTTTTGCACTCGCGATGAAGCGCACGGGCTCAACCACTGTCGCGGCAACAATGATTGCTGCACAACTCGCTGGCATCGATGTCTTCGCAACGGGTGGAATTGGCGGTGTCCATCAAGGTGCTGAAACCACATTCGATGTTTCCGCAGATCTGGATGAACTTGCCGTTACACCTGTCGCGGTAATCGCAGCCGGGGCCAAGGCCATTCTGGATATCCCGAAAACCCTGGAATACCTGGAGACCCGCGGTGTACCAGTTGTGGCCTATCAAAGTGATGAATTTCCGGCGTTCTGGTCACGGTCGTCCGGCCTGCCGGCGCCTCTGCGGTTGGACGCGGCCCGCGATATTGCGGCCACCTTCTCGACACGCAAGGCATTGGGCTTGTCCGGCGGCATGCTGGTTGCCAATCCGGTTCCTGCTGATGCTGAAATTCCTGCCGATGTAATGGCCCCGATGATTGCGCAAGCCCTGGCGGACGCAGTAGAAGCCGGGATCACGGCTAAAGAAGTTACGCCTTTTGTTTTGAGCCGGATATTCGAAATTTCGGATGGGCGTAGCCTGGCAACGAACATCGCGTTGGTGCGAAACAACGCACGCCTGGCAACAGAAATTGCCATTGCGCTGACTGAAGGCAGATAATTGCATCTCCAGGCTTGAAGAAACCTGTCGCTCGCCTAAGATTATCGAACCAGTTCCGCTTACCTCATCTGTTCAACAAACAATTCGGAGTTTCTCATGTCTGCACCGCGCATTCTCACGACCGTTGTTGGCTCCTACCCCATTCCGGAATGGCTGGCCGCCAATCCAACCGAGCAAGGTCTGACGGATGCGACGCGTGTTGTGCTGAACACGCAGGAAAAAGCCGGGATCGATGTTGTTTGTGATGGTGAACTCTATCGCTTTGATATCAATCACCCCGAAACCAACGGCATGATCGAATATTTCATCAAACCCATGGGCGGCATCCGCTCTGAGGTTTCTTTTGACGAACTGATTGCCTATCGCAGCCAGCCTGGCATGGGCTTTCGTCGTCGCCCGCCCGGCATTGTCGACGGCCCAATCACCAGCGGCACACTGGATTTGCCCGAAGCCTGTCGTTCAGCCGCAGCACTGGCCAGCCAGACTTTCAAATTCACATTGACCGGTCCCCACATGCTGGCCAAAACCCTGGTGGACAATCATTACAAGGATACGGCTGCGCTGGCGGATGCCATAGCAGATGTGCTGTCCGAACAAGTCAGTTATCTGGAAGCAGATGTTGTCCAGGTCGACGAAGCCAACCTGCCAGGCAGTCCGGAAGAATGGGAATGGGCCGCGGCATCGATCAACAAGGTACTGGACGCCGTCAAGGGCACACCAGCTGTGCATCTCTGCTTTGGCAACTATGGTGGCCAAAGCATCCAGTCAGGTTCATGGAAGCAGTTGATGAATTACCTCAACACCTTGCACACCGATCACATCGTCATGGAAATGGCACACCGGTCACCGGAAGAACTGGTTGCCTTCAAGGATTTGCGCCCGGAAATCGGCTTTGGCCTCGGGGTTGTCGACGTCAAGGAAACCGAAGTTGAAAGCGCTGAACAAGTTGCCCGCAGCATCGAATACGCCACTGGCATTCTGGGTGAAGGCCGGGTCAAATACATTCATCCGGATTGCGGGTTCTGGATGCTCAAACGCTCCATCGCGGATGCCAAGATCGAGGCTTTGGTCAAGGGGCGTGACCTGTATGAAGGCAGACCCAGCATCGCGGTAGCGTAATTTAACGCCATGCTTCGTCATGCCCGTGCTCGACACGGGTATCCACGTCTATTCTGAGTTTAATACAGCAAGGCGTGGGTAGCCGGGTCAAGCCCGGCCACGACGATAAACAAAAACCACACCTACTCCATCCCAAGTAATTTGTAGATGCGTCTGGTATAGACGCCAAACTTCTCGTGCGTCTTCATGTCCAAAGTCCGTGGGTAGTCCAGCTCAATTTCGAACTGGTCTGCCATCCGGGCGGGGCCCGCTGTCAGCACAGCGCACCGGGACCCCAACAGCACCGCTTCCTGGATTGAATGGGTAACGAAGATGATGGTCTTTTTGCTTTCCGACCAGATCCGCAATAATTCCAGGTTCATCTTTTCGCGCGTCAGGGCATCCAGAGCGCCAAAAGGTTCATCCATCAAAATCAGCTTGGGGTCGTGGACCAGAGACCGGGCGATGGCTGCACGCTGTTGCATGCCGCCGCTGAGTTCATACGGATAGCTTTCTTCAAAGCCTTCCAGACCGACCATTTGCAATAAATCACGTGCCCTATCCCGGCTTTCGCCCATAGGCAGGCCGAGGATTTCTGCGGGAAGCAACACATTGTCGATGATCTTTCGCCATTTCAACAACAACGATTGCTGGAACACCATGCCGACATCCCGTCCGGCTTCAAAAGGATTGTCGCCACCGCCAATTTCAACGGTGCCTTCGTCGTGATCGTGCAAACCAGCAAGTATTTTCAATAAAGTTGTTTTGCCGCAACCCGATGGTCCGACCAGGGAAACCAGTTCCCCTTCATAAACGTCGATGCTGGCATCGGAAACCGCGAGGAATTCCTGACGACGACTGCGATAGACTTTGGAAACACCGTCAAGGTGAATGAACGGCTTACTCACGCTGTGACCTCCATACGGGCATCGGATTTCACAAAAATCCGTTCCAGTAATATTACGATGCCGTAGAGAGATACGCCGACCAGGGTGATCAGCAGTACCGCCATGAACATGGCCGGTGTATCCAGATCAACCTGGACCTGTTGCATCAGGTAACCAAGGCCCTCTTCGGAGGCGATGAACTCGCCGACAATCGCCCCTGCCACGGCCAACACCACCGCAACCTTCATGCCTGAAAAAATGTAGGGTAGTGACCCTGGCAACTGGATCTTGGTGAATATCTGCCAGCGTGATCCTTTGAGAGATTTCACGAGATCAAGTAATTCCGGTTCAACTTCCAGCAATCCGCGTGTCGTGGTGATCAGGATAGGCAAGAAACTGATCATGAAGGCAATGATGATATTTGGCCCCAGACCATAATCGAACCAGACAATAAAAATGGGGCCCAATGCCACCTTGGGGATCATGTTGAGGCTGACGACCAGGGGCATGAGGAATTCGGCCACCTTGGCGTACCAGGAAAAAATCACGGCAAGGGAGACGCCGACAACAACCGCCAGCGCATAACCGCCAAAAACTTCCCCAGCCGTTATCATGGTGTTGTGCAGCCAGTTATACTCGCCGAATATCGACATGACGGTTTGACCAGGCGTTGGCATGACATAAAGCGGGACATCGCCGAGGACAACAAAGAAGTGCCACGCCGCAACAACAATGACGTGGACCAGAATGATCAGGGCCCAACGGCGCGCCGAATCACCAATATTGTTCATAATTCAAATGTCCTTGTTCGCATCAATATCACGAAATGCGTTCTGCCATATCAGGATCGAATGTCCAGGCCGGGGAAACAAAGGTAACGTCATTGCGTACGTAATGGAATGCCACAGCCCGACGCCAACTATCAGAATTGTTGTCGCCCGAACCATGCAGGGTAATGCCGTGATGAAAAGAAACGCCACCGCTTGGTACCGGGGCAGCTGTCAGGCTTTTGTCTGCCAGCCCGTCTTCTGTCAGTTGCAGATTATAGGGTTCATCCTGCGGCGCGACATGATCAATCAATCCATTCTTATGGCTGCCATCGCCGTAATACAGGCAACCGTTTTCGACAGTGGCATCATCCAGGGCTATCCATGCCGTCACCAGCCCATCCGGGTCGCTGGGTCCAAAATAGAAATTGTCCTGATGAACCGGTTTCGGACCACCGCCTTCCGGTGGCTTGAAAAATATCTGACTAAAATAAACAGTAACGCCCGTGCCACCAATGAGTTGTTCAACGGCATCGACAAGCGACTTTCGGCTTGCCAGCGCCTTAAACACCGGTCGGAAATGAACCGGATCATCCAGTTTTCGTAGATGCCGGCCGCTTGCTCCTGCATCCAGGTACCAGTGTTCATCCATGGGCGTAAGATTACCCAGAGTCTCACCGGCCCAGGCCATTGCATCATTCAGGGCGTCTTCAATGTCCGTGTCCGACAGTAATCCGGTCGCGGTGACATGGCCTTTGTCTGCATAGACCTTTAGTTGACCGCCGGACAAGGTCATACCAGCCACCTCGCTAAATTTGCCTTGATGAACGCATCGTCTGCCAGGTCGGCGTGGTCCCGATAGACCCTGTCGATTTCAGCGGCCTGTCCAGGGCTCAACGTTTCATCCTTGTTCAGGCACCAGATACCTTCCAACAATCCCTGCCGACGTAAAACTTCATGACAACCGGCGATAACACCCGCGAAATCATTGGCGACATCAAAAAACGCTGAATTACAGTCGGTTACCCGTGAATCAAGTGCCAACAAATCAAAATCAACCTGCCCGGTTTCTATCGAGTGATGGATTCTTTCCAGCTGTTCAACGGCCGATTTGACCCAGACACTCCAGTGTCCAAGCAAGCCGCCACGAACGCGGATGCGCACATCTTCGCCATTCCGTTTAACAAGAAATGGAGCCAGTAAATCCAGCACGATATGATCATCGTTGCCGGTGTAGAGCGTTATCCGATCTTCGGCGCTGGCGGCAACAACACCCTTGATGACATCAAGGGTTCGATAGCGATTGAATGGCGCCATTTTGATCGCAATAACATTTTCAATCGAAGCAAATCTTCGCCAGAAGTCAGACGATAACAAAATGCCGCCGACGGCGGGTTGCAGATAAAACCCGATCAGGGGAATCTCTTTCGCCACACGCTCACAATGCTCAATCAATTCATCTTCCGAAGCGCCTTTGAAGGCTGCAAGACTGAGGAGACCCGCATGATAGCCAAGATCACGCGCCAGTTCCGCTTCTGCAACGGCCTGTGATGTTTTGCCGACAAGTCCGGAAATTTTTATAATCGTTTTTTGCCTGGCCAATGATTGCGGAAGCCAGTGATCGGCGGCTTCTGCAGCCAGTTTCAAGACCGGCTCGAACAATCCGACTTCGCGAATTTCAAACTGGGTTGTATGCACGCCGACGGCCAGACCGGTCGCACCTGCATCGATATAATATCTTGTCAGGGCTTGTTGGCGTTGCTCATCCAAAGTCCTGTTTTCTGTCAATGCCAGGGGATGCGCTGGAATGGCACCACCGGTTCGCAAAAGCTTTAATACTTCTTCGGGCAAGTCACTCTGATGCACGGTTTTGTTGTTCCCCTGGGCAAGAATAGCACAACACAAAAATCCAATAGTATGACAATTTCAACTTGCGCCTCGACGATTGTCAATGAATACTCAGGTATCGGGCACAAATAACCCGTCATACCAAAACCGCTTATCGACAAGCGGACTTATAAAACCCTGGGGAGGAAATCCATCATGAAACGTCCAGTCAAACTGGTCGCCGCAGCCGTAACAGCATTCAGTATGCTGGGCGCAGGCCAGTCTTTAGCCCGAATTATTCATGGGGGCATTAAAACAGGTGGTGAGCATAGATTAACCTGTTGAAATATAGTAGTTTTCTGGTGAAAAAACCTGAACTCCCAT
>Ga0233443_1003183_pt1 | contig 11767 bp, 10 predicted proteins | sample SI_123_September_2_FD_182784 | JGI IMG/M metagenome (GOLD analysis project Ga0233443, IMG submission 182784) | Seawater microbial communities from Saanich Inlet, British Columbia, Canada - SI_123_September2016_200_MG | ecosystem: Environmental > Aquatic > Marine > Inlet | place: Canada: British... | reverse complement strand
GCAAATTCGTGCCACTCTTGATAAGCATCTTCACTCAATTTCAGCAGGTGAGGTCTCTCCACTCCTTGTTCATCTACTGCAGGAGACCAGTTCAACATTGCATGAATGCCCGATGCAAAGTTTGCAGCAACCCCTTCTGGAATGGGGTTAGGGGTCAAGTGACGATAACCGAGTGGTGAGACCGGGAGCAGGTAGAGAAATCGCCCCAGCAGACCACGACCACGAAAACCGGGTTTTGAGGCCAGTCCTCGCAATACATCCGGTTGCGGACTCAATCCCACACTGAGCCGGGGGGAGTGGAGAAATACCGGGGGGCGACTGCCACGGTCCACACGCTCCGAATCTCCACTATGTGCCTTCAGTACCAGATCAAGATTGGGAATGCCGCTGGAGTAGCGTCCCTGTAACAGCTCAAAAACGCCCCCTTCAGAGGAGAGCCACGCCATACACTCATCCTGTTCTGACAACAGGGAGCCGAGCCGCTCCGGGGTGGCATCCGATGTCCAGATCTGTGGCTGAACCGGGGTCTCTGGCATCTCTGCCTCCAGCTCCGCCGCCTCTCTGCCCAGTTCCTCCGCCTTTGTGTTGTCCTTCTCTTTGGCGGCCTGACTCCGTTTGGATTTAACCCGTGCCTCCAGCGTCTTGCACTCACTGGTGATTCGTTTAATCTCCGGCTCCAGCAAAGCAGCCTGATCTCGTTCCCATGCAATCAGTGGTGCAGTAGCCGCAGACTGCACCGCGCTTTTGCGGTTGCCCGGTGGTAGTGCCGCCACAATCCAGAGATTAGTGGGTTCAAAATAGTCGGGGGTGACCATCACCCGTAATCGTCTTGCAGATGCCGCTGCGCAGCTAACCAGTACCATTCCTGCGGCCAACTCCGGTGGGGTCTCAGTGGATTTAGAGAGTGCCTCAGCAAATGCCCCTGCCCATCCCGGTAGTAGTTTCAGGTCCAGCAGCGGGAGATCTGGAGTATCCAGTGGGATCAAAAGCGGCCACTCAACAGCGGGGGTAGTGGCACCACTTAACAATTTTTCATTCATCTTATTCGTAGTCATGATCCACTCCCCGTATCCTGCTGCTTAACCCAGCAGGCAAGATCATTAAAATCACTCAATGACTCGGGAGCACCATCTGGCCATTGCGGAAATGCCAGCTGTGCATCTGCCACAATTGCGGCATCCGTTGCCTTGGTACGACCGGGGTTGCCTGGGGTCAGACGGTCATCATCTCCGGCAATGGTGATTGGCATCTCTGGCCGCTGCTGCCGCACAGAGAGGGCCACTGCCTTCAGGTTACCGGCATCAATTGCAGCCAATACCAGTGCGGCAGGTTCATCCTCTGCCAGCGTTGCGCCGGTTGCCCACCCCTCACAGATCACAATCTGTTGTGGCTGAACCATCTCAAGAGATAGCAGGCCATTGACGGGGATTGAGTAACCACTCTTCTGACCGTTGCTGAGAAGACGCTTCTCTCCATTATCCGCAATAAACTGTAGAGTGCTAATCGTCCCATCCAACCCCACTACCGGCAATACCAGTGCAGAGTGGTAGACTCGCGTTCCATGCGGTTGAATGCTCTTGCGTAATAGATAGGGATGACTGTATGGAGCAGCAGTAGAGCGGCTCCAGATCCCAGCTGCACGAACAGCCGCTTTCCTCTGCTGGCTTAATCGCGCTGCTTCAGTAGCAGCCTTTGCAGCAGCCACCTTGCGGCAGAATACAACACGCTCTTCTCTGCTGAAGGACTGTTTGTGCTCTGCCTGCCAGTTTTCTGTAAAGCCGGATGACCAATCTCCGAAACTGCCGCCACGACTATCCTCAAATAGCAGGCACCAACCCGCACGGTTGCTGCTGTGTTTGCCGATTCCGGGAAATCGGTGGAGCTTACCGGGAATGATTGGTGCTGGTGGCTCCAGGCCGGATGAACAGATGGCATCACTGAATGCGTGGATATTCTCCATCATGGTGACACCTCCAGCATATAGCCCTCATCGGCACTGATAGAACTGGTAAAATAGAACCCGCTTACCCAAGCAGATACAAAATCTGGAGCCGCCTGATGCCCGTCAGTGCGGCTCTTCTCTTTCTGATTCATCTCATGGCCTCCTGATTACCCGGCCTGACGGCTGGACTCAATCTGCTGTTGCAGCCAGTCATCAACTTCCGTCGAGATCCATCCCACTGCACGGGCACCAAGAGATACCGGTTTCGGAAACAGCCCCTGTGAAATTTTCAGATAGATGGATGAGCGGGAAAGGCCGGTACGCTCTTTCACCTTGGGAAGTCGTAGAATTGTGTATGACATTTTGATACCTCACTGTACGTTTATGGAAACAACGAGGCGGATCATGTCTGGGCGATTTGGGCGAAAAAACAGCCCTGAAAGCACAGAAAGTCGGTGCTACAAAAATAGGATTTCAATTAGTTGCAGACATCCCACCATGCGACAGGGGCTACAATCAGAAAAAGGTGCCACAAAAAGAGAACAGCAAGATCAGTAGGTTATCTGTGGTGCAATTGAGCGAAAAAATTTCGCCCAACTTTTTTCACTTTTTCATCTGTTTGCGGATAGTTTCGGCAGACTTCCCTTCGCTGAGTTTCTGATCTCGGGCAATCTGGTTGGCAATCCAACTGTCGGTTTGCATTGGATTTTCACGCTTGATCTTGTGGTATGCCTTGCGCCAGCGCTCATTCCTCTCCTGCGTCTTCAGCTTGCGGGCTTCTCTTCGAACCGTAGATGGTGTATGTCGCTCATCTCTCATCGCGACGTGATCCACCAGTTGAGAAATCAGAGTACGGTTGATCCGGTAGCAGTCTCCCTCAAAAACGATCAGCTCAGAAAGAGGCAGTGATTGATCTCCTGCAACCAACACCAACAGGGTATCCAATTGTAGTAACAGCAGCTGCCCGCGCTCCTCACCATGAAAAAGCCCGATAGGGTAAAGTGAATCATCATCCTGACTGGCGTTACTTCGATTGATAGAGAGGTCTGTTGCAACAAAGTCACACAATCGCTCAATACTCGCTCGCCACTGCCGCAGTCTGGATGGTTTAACAGTCACCCGGTTGGTATCACTGCGTAGCGTACAGAGTAGAAAAGAGACCATCTCACCGGCATGGTTGCGAACACTCTGTACCGGCAACACACACGCCTCCTCACAGCCATCGCAGAGCGCCATATTGGTATCCCGACTTCTCTTCAGGAGCTGCTGTGCTTTCAATGCCTGAATGGCTTCCGGTGGCCACTGCCGCATCTCATACGCACAAAACCGTGCCACTCCCTCTCCGGAAGAGGTGACTCTACCCAGCAGGGCTTCCATCACCTCTTGCGGACTCATTCATCTGGCTCCTTCGGTTCAATGCCGGATATCTCCAGCATCTCACGCAGACGCAGATCCCGTTCATCATATTTTAACGAGCAGGAGTTGGGGTAAGTAATTCGTACAGTGGCCGACTTCGCTGCTTTTTCGGCATCCATCGCAATCTGCACCGCCAGCTCCACCTGGGTAACGTGGTACTGCTCCAACGGTACACTTTTACCGATCTGCTCCATCAGCTTGTAGACTGCTTCGGGGTCACGTTCGGTATCCGCCTCCAATGTAATCCTATCTTTCTTACCGGCACGGGAGGAGAGTCGCAGCTTCTTCACGGCTACCTGTTCAATGCCACTCCCTGCCTGATGAACGAAATCGAAGTCCCGCTGCATCAGCGGGGCAAGGTCGTAGACCCGTTCATCTCTGGGATCAGGTGGTAATTGATCCATTTTCAGAATAGCCTGCGCAAACATCGTTTGAAGTGGCTCTGCCAACTTGAACGATCCACGGTAGTTGAGATCCAGCGTACCTTCCTTCTGTGAATAGACATAGACCACTTCAAAGGCAGGATTATGTAGTCGATGCTGGAAGGCACCATCGACCCACTCCACTCCTTGCGCTGAGTAGTCCTCCGGGTAGGCAAAGAAGTAATCAAGATCTCCTCGCCGAAACGGCTCCACCACACAGTTATTGCCGCGCCCCTCAATGGTGTGGAAGTAGTTGCGGATCATCCCGGCCAACCGCTGAATACTGGCCTCATCCACTGCGGCCACCTTGTGCCCCATATTCTTGCGTTTTCGCCAGTAAGAGAGGGTATCGGCATGGTAGAAATAGGTGGCCCCTTTCCAGAGCTTAGGATAATCGAGCAAGGTGACCATAGCCCGGTGGGCATGGTTGGGGAGAGCGGAGAGTGCCTCAACAAAATTGGTGAGATCATCTCCCTGTAGATGAAAACGGGCTTCATCCAGAATTGCTGTGAACCCCTTTTTGCAGCTCTGCTCAAAGATCTCACGCAGCTCCACATCCAGCTTTCCACGCTGATCCTCCGGTAGATAGAGCCATGCAGCGAACAGCTCATCGGTCTGGGTCTCTTTCAGTCCGGAAAAACAGACCCCGGAGAACAGCCCTTTCTGATTGAAGTAGCGTTCCAGCAGCGCATTCGGCATCTGTCGGAAGAAACTCTTGATACTGTAGTGGCGTGCCATCGTTCTCTCCTCGAAATGGATTGATCGTTATTCTGGATTATATGAGACAATATAATACATTACCGTACATTCATAATAGTTATCCACAACATACCGCTGAAGAGAAGCTGAGCGATGAAACTGACCGACAATGAGAAGCGCGAAATTCTGGAGCATCTGGAGACAGACAAGCCGCTGCCGGACAAGTACCGCTTCTTGTTGTTTGATGACAAACGGGAGGTAGAGCTGGTCTGGAATGGCAAGAGCAGTGAGTTCAGTAATGTTGTACTCCCTTTTCAGACCATTGAAAACGTCGATGAACCACGTGCTGATCGATCGGAAGATACTGCTCCGCAATTTTCACTTTTTGATGAGCGTGGACGGCAGCTCAAGGGGTGGACCAACAAGCTGATCTGGGGTGATAACAAGCTGATTCTTTCATCTCTCAAAAACGGCCCATTGCGTGAGGAGATCGAGAAGCAGGGTGGGCTGAAGCTGATCTACATCGACCCGCCGTTTGACGTGGGGGCCGACTTCTCCATGGATATTGAAATCGGCGGCGACACCTTCACCAAGAAGCCTAACATCCTCGAAGAGATCGCTTACCGCGACACTTGGGGTAAGGGGGCGGACTCCTTTATCGCCATGATCTACGAGAGGCTGGTGCTGATGCGGGATCTGCTGGCGGAGGATGGGAGTATATATGTGCATTGTGATTGGCGAGTTAATAGTTTTATTAGATTGGTTTTGGATGAGGTGTTCGGAATTAATCGGTTCATTAATGAGGTTATTTGGCAGCGAGGAAATCCACGAGTTAATGCGTCTAGGCACTATTCTCATCATACTGATACGATCTATTACTATTCAAAAAGTGAACAGTATCCATTCAATATCCAATACACAGAATTACCCAAGGAGTACTACGATAAATACTATTCAAAGATTGATGATGTGACAGGAAAGCGTTTTATGCCTTCTCCCTTGATTGGGCATGTAGGGACAAATAAAGAATATGAGTGGAAAGGTTTTTCAAGGGCATGGAGATATCCAAAGCACCGATTAGATGAGTTGGATTCGAAAGGTCTGATTTATTATCCGGAAAGTGGTGAAGGGGTGCCTCGATTTAAGAAGTTTATGGAGGACTCGAAAGGTAGGGCTGTTCAGTCTTTATGGACGGATATAAGTGGTGTAAATTCTCAAGCAAAAGAGGATACGCATTACCCTACACAAAAGCCTGAATCACTGCTTGAAAGAATAATCAATACTTCGACTAATCAAGGTGATCTCATTGCCGACTTCTTTTGCGGCTCCGGCACCACTGCCGCTGTGGCGGAAAAACTGGGTCGTAAATGGATCGCCACCGACCTGGGTAAATTCGCCATCCACACCACTCGCAAGCGCATGATTGGTGTTCAGCGTCAGCTTAAAGACGAGGGCAGAGACTATCGTGCCTTCGAGATCCTTAATCTGGGCAAGTACGAGCGCCAGCATTTCGTTGGCGTCAATCCCAACTTGCGAGAAGAGGAGCAGCTCAGGCAGCGGGAGGAGAAGGAGGCTGCTTTCCTTGGTCTGATCCTGCGCGCCTACCGGGCTGAGAAAACAGAGGGCTTCATCAGTTTTCACGGCAAGCGTGCCGGACGACTGGTGGCGGTGGGGCCAGTGAATCTGCCGGTCACAAGGCTATTCGTAGAGGAGGTCATTCTTGAATGTCGTAAGAAGCAGATCACCAAGGTGGACATCCTCGGCTTCGAGTTCGAGATGGGTTTGTTCCCCAACGTGTTGGACGAGGCGCGGGGTAAGGGCATAGACATCGCGCCCAAATACATCCCCGCCGAGGTTTTCGACAAGCGAGCGGTAGAGAAGAATCAGGTGGTGTTCCACGATGTCTCCTTTATCGAGGTCAAGCCGCATGTGAAGGGAAACACTTTGGCCGTAGAGCTGACCGACTTCTCGGTCTTCTACTCACAGGATTCTATCGCTAATGCTGAGGCGAGCATGAAGAAAAAAGGGAGCCGAATCGTGGTGGAACGTGGCCAGATCGTCAAGGTGGGTCGTGATAAGGATGGCATCCTCAGTCGTGAGCAGCTGACGCAGCACTGGACTGACTGGATTGATTACTGGAGCGTAGACTTCGACTTTGAGAGCAAGCGCGAGATTATCCGTATACAGAACCCGGAGAGCTGTAAAAGTGAAGAGCAGTGGACTGGCGACTATGTGTTCGAGAACGAGTGGCAGAGCTTCCGCACCAAAAAGGATCGCTCGCTGGAGCTGACGAGCGTCGCCCATGAATGCCCGTCAGGCAGGAGCAAGGTGGCGGTGAAGGTGGTGGATATCTTTGGTAACGATACGATGACGATTGTAGAGGTAATGGTATGAGCAATAAGACAATTCATTTACTGAAGATTACTAACTATAAAAGTATCGATTCGCTTGAGGTTAAGTCGCTAGGGCCATTTTCTGTATTTGCTGGTCCAAATGGTTCTGGTAAAAGTAATTTTTTCGATGCGCTGGATTTCGTTAGCACATTCATTAATAACGGTATCGAGTCAGCACTACGGGCGCATGGTGGGTTCGCCAATATACATTCTGAGAAACGCCGTTCGGAATACTCCAGGAAGTTTAGTTTTGAAATATCCTGTGACCTTATTGGGTCACAGGATAATAATGAAAAAAAATCATCCACATATCATTATGTATTAACGATCCATAATCTAGACAAAGATCCGAAGGTAGAAGAACGCCTAACCATTGATGGCGCATTATCCATGTCCAGAAAAATGGGGGAATCCCCAGTAATAGGTAACAACGATAAGGAAAATTCAATTGAGCAGTTCCCGATAACCTATTCTGGGCTTCTATTGTTCTATGGTCTACCGCTTTCCGAATTATTGAGAAATATTAGTGTTTACCGCATTGACCCAATTGGTGCCAAAGAACCCGATCAATCGGATTGTGATCCCTCCAGGTTGGATAAAAAAGGACATAATCTGGCCAGTGTATTAAGCCGATTGGAGGGAGATAGGAAATCTCGCGAAACAATCATGGATTGGATGGGGATGATTGTACCTGGTGTGGAGAAAATACAGACTAAACATGAGTCACTTGAGAGTAAAACAGCAATCATGTTCAAGGAACAGGGTACTAGAAAGCGATTTCCTGCACATTTGGTTTCAGATGGAACAGTCTATGCGCTCAGCATGTTAGTTGCGGCACTAGATCAGCCCAAACCCTACGGATTAACATTAATTGAAGAGCCTGAGAGAGGGCTACATCCTGCCGCCATTCGTGAATTGACTGGAATGATGAGAGAACAGTCTATTCCAGAAATGCCAATTTGGTTAAGCACACACAGCGAATCAGTTGTTCGTGAACTGGATGTTCAAGAGTTAGTTTTAGTAAATAAAGTAGACGGCAGAACCCGAATGAAATTGGCTGGCTCCGGTGGATTATGCCAGGAAAGCATTGCACCATTGAGACTGGATGAAATGTGGCTTTCCAACATGCTGGACGGAGGTCTACCATGGTAACAGTAGGTTTTGTAGTTGAAGGGCCTTCAGATAAAAAGCTGGTTGAAAGTAAGGGTTTCCAACAATGGCTGCAAGAAACCTGCAATTTGGAGGTGGTTAGTCCAGTTGTAGATGCTGGTGGTAACGGAGAAATGTGTAACACAAAAATTGGTACGTATATAGAGAAACTGAAGATGATAGCCAACCCTGATAAAACTGTAGTGTTGGCTGACTTGGACCCTGATATCTGCGCACCATGTATTACAAGACGAAAAGAGATTATTGGTAGTGACAATATTGATCTGGTTGTAATTGCAAGAAAAGCAATGGAGTCATGGTTCTTGGCAGATACAGAGGCCATGCGAAGCTGGACCAACGATTCTAGTTTTTATCAGCCTTTACCTGAAGCCACAGATGACATGCCTTGGGATCTTTTAAGAGAGATTGGCCTTGCGAAAACAGGAAGAGGCCCCGGCTCAAGCAAGGTTATCTTTGCCAAAAAATTCATCAACAAGCATGGCTTTGATGTAATGCGTGCTGCCAACCATCCAGATTGTCCCAGCGCCCGTTATTTTGTTGATCGGCTCTGTGCATTAGGTCACGAGTAATGGCTCTGCATCCGAATTTTCCCGATTCTCCTCATGCCATTCTCGACCCGGAAGTTCGCTGGTTCCCTGCGGATGAGGCATTGCGGGAGATCAGTGCGGACAAGCTGATGCCACCGTTGGTGCATCAACTACGACGCAAGGTGAAGGAGTTTCGTGACAGTGGTTATGTCGGTGCGACCGACACCAGCAAGAGCCTGTTGAGCTGGTGGTTCAGGGAGCCGCATCTGATGCCTCAATCTGGATCAGGGGCTGACGGCAACATGGCCAATTTCCAGTATTACTTTGCCCAGCGTGAGTCGCTGGAGACCATCATCTATCTCTATGATGTGGTGGGGGCAAAGGACAAATTCGACCTGATGCGCTTTGACTCCAGTGGCGCGGTCTCGGCGCAGATGTTTGATGAGAGCTGGCGGCGCTATGTGGTGAAGATGGCCACCGGCAGCGGCAAGACCAAGGTGATGAGTCTGGCGCTGGCCTGGAGCTTCTTTCACAGGCTCTATGAGCCGGATTCAGAGCTGTCACGGAACTTTCTGCTGATCGCCCCCAATATCATCGTACTAGATCGTATCTACAAGGACTTTGAGGGGTTGCGCATCTTCTTTGAGGACCCGGTGATCCCAGACAATGGTTTCGACGGACGTAACTGGCGTGATGATTTTCAATTGACGCTGCACCTGCAAGATGAGGTGCGGGTGACGCGACCCACTGGCAATATCTTTCTGACCAATATCCACCGTGTCTACTCCGGCAACGAGGCTCCCCCATCGCTGGATGACGACAATAGTATGGACTATTTTTTTGGCAAGCGGCCTACCGGGGCAACTACCGATTCGAATGTGGATCTGGGCGACATCGTGCGCGATATTGATGAGTTGATGGTGCTGAATGATGAAGCGCACCATATTCACGATGCAAAACTGGCCTGGTTCAAGTCGATTGAGGATATTCATCACCGTCTGTTACATAAAGGGGGTGCTCTGAGTTTACAGATGGATGTGACGGCCACCCCCAAGCACAATAACGGCGCGATCTTCGTGCAGACTATTTCTGACTATCCATTGGTGGAGGCGATCTCGCAAAATGTGGTGAAGCACCCGGTGTTGCCGGATGCCGCCAGCCGGGCCAAGTTGGAGGAGCGCCAGAGTGTGCGTTACACTGAGAAGTATGTCGACTATCTTGATCTGGGGGTAATTGAATGGCGCAAGGCGTATGCCGAACATGAGAAGCTGGGCAAGAAGGCGATCCTGTTTGTGATGACCGATGACACCAAGAATTGTGACGGTGTGGCGGACTATCTAGAGGGGCGTTATCCAGATTTGAAGGATGCGGTTTTGGTGATCCATACCAAGAGCAATGGTGAAATCTCGGAGGCGCAATCGAGCAAGAAAAAGGAGGAGCTGGAGATTTTGCGCAAACAGTCCAACGAGATTGATTCGATGGAGAGTCCCTACAAGGCCATTGTATCGGTGTTGATGCTCAAGGAAGGCTGGGACGTGCGCAACGTGACCACCATTGTCGGACTGCGTGCCTATTCGGCCAAGAGTAATATTCTGCCTGAGCAGACTCTGGGGCGCGGTCTGCGCAAGATGTATCCCGGTGGGATTGAGGAGTATGTCAGTGTGGTGGGTACGGATGCCTTCATGGATTTTGTGGAGTCGATCCAGGCAGAAGGGGTTGAGCTGGAGCGTAAGGCGATGGGTGAAGGCACCCAACCCAAGACGCCGTTGGTAGTAGAGGTAGATAGGGAGAACAAGGACAAGGATATCGACGCGCTGGATATAGAGGTTCCCGTGTTGACCCCGCGCGTTTATCGCGAATACAAGAATTTGTCTGATCTGAATTCTGATGCAATGACCTTTCAAACGGTTGCTTACCAGCAGTTCACAGAAGAGGAGCGGCGAGAGATCGTTTTCAAGGATATTACATCGGGTGAGATCGCCCATACCACGATGCTTGATAGTGCCGGGATCGCCGATTACCGCAGTGTGATTGGTTATTTTGCTCAGACGGTGATGAAAGAGCTACGCCTGATCAGCGGGTACGATGTGCTGTATGGCAAGGTGAAGAGGTTTGTGCAAGATGACCTTTTTGGTCAGGCTGTTGAAATGGAGTCTCCGAACACTCTGCGCAACCTCTCAGAGTTGGCCGCTACCAAGACCGTGATCGAGACCTTCAAGAGGGCGGTCAACGACCTGACTGTGCGCGACAAGGGGGATGCGGAGATAAGGGATACCATTAAACTGAGGCAGACACGCCCCTTTGTGGTTAAAGACCAAGGCTACATGATGCCGAAGAAGAGTGTGTTCAACCGGGTGATCGGCGATAGTCACTTTGAATTGCAATTTTCTGGTTTTCTGGAGAATTGCAGCGATGTGACTTCTTATGCCAAGAACTATCTCGCTGTTCACTTCAAACTGGACTATGTAAATGCCGATGGCGACATCTCCAACTACTATCCAGATTTTCTGGTCAAGTTGACGGATGGCCGGGTGGTTGTGGTGGAGACCAAGGGTCAGGAGGATCTGGATGTACCACTCAAGACCCAGCGCCTGCGCCAATGGTGTGAGGATGTGAATGCCATGCAGTCGGATGTGGAATATGACTTTGTCTATGTCGATGAGGAGGGCTTCAAGAAATATGAACCGAAGTCATTCGCTGTTCTGCTTTCCGGTTTCCGTGAATACAAAGCGTAATCATTGACGGAAACGCACGGTGAAAAATGGTTGCCTGAATTTGTTGCATGCACAAAAAAGCCAACAGCAGAGCGTTGGCCCAACTCCTTTCACCGTGGGTGAATGAGGTCGTTTGAGTATCGATCACCTCAACCCGTAACTCAAGTTGTTTCTGAGGAGCGTGAGAGCAGGTTGTGTGTATTATGCGGATATTGCGTAAGAGAGTGGATGCTTGAGGATAGCGCACCTCTTGTAGTACACAATAAAGATTCTGCGTGGCAGCAATTAGCCGTTGCTGCGGAAATGACCGATCACGATATTGCTATCTTGGCTGCTGTTTAAGAGTAGCTCAAGCCGCTCCCCCAAGAGTCGCCACGCTTCATGCTGTTCCGCCTTGCGCTCTTGACGTTGGTAGATGCGTTTCAATTTGTTTTGCTCAACATGATTTAAACACCTTTCAATAATCTCACCCATGACCCCCAGC
>Ga0233443_1003181_pt1 | contig 11773 bp, 12 predicted proteins | sample SI_123_September_2_FD_182784 | JGI IMG/M metagenome (GOLD analysis project Ga0233443, IMG submission 182784) | Seawater microbial communities from Saanich Inlet, British Columbia, Canada - SI_123_September2016_200_MG | ecosystem: Environmental > Aquatic > Marine > Inlet | place: Canada: British... | reverse complement strand
CCGAGGAGTAGGTGACCCGCCATGCCACGCCCAGCGAGCCGATGTCGACCACCTCGCTGGACAGGATTGAACCGGTCGGGATTGTCGTTGTGGTGGGGGGGAGGGTCGTCGTTGTCGTCGTGGTGGGTGCGACCGTTGTCGTCGTGGTGGGTGCGACGGTTGTCGTCGTGGTGGGTGCGACGGTTGTCGTGGGAGCAACGGTTGTCGGTACTGGATCGTTCACCGGGGGTGCCGCTGCCTCTGTCGAGGAACAGGCCGCCGCAAGCAGCGAGAAGATGACAACGATGGTGGTAACTGCTGGTACGCGGTTCAAGCGAGCGCCTTCCGGGGTGGATCCAGGTGACAGTCTGGCCCACCCGGTGGCCTGTCACCCACAGGGGGGCCGGTAGCGTGCCGCCGTGAACCACCAGACCGTCCTGCCCGCTGAGGGCCGCCCCTTCGCCTCGGTGGACTGGCTGCTGCTGGTCGCGGCTGCGGGCATCTGGGGGGCATCGTTTCTCTTCATGGATGTAGCCCTCGAGGTTGAACACCCGGGCCTCGTGACGTTTCTGCGGCCCGCGTTGGGACTGTTCGCCGTATATGCCTTTCCGTCCGCGCGCCGGCCGATCGACCCGTCTGACCGGGGTCGACTGCTGCTGCTCGGCATCACGTGGATGGCGTTTCCCCTGACAATGTTCCCCCTGGCCCAGCAGTGGATCGACTCGTCGCTCGCCGGGATGCTCAACAGCGCCATGCCGGTCATGACCGTTGTCGCCGGTGCGGCGTTCTTCAAGGTACGCACGGGCAGGGCCCAGATTGCAGGCGTTCTGGTGGGACTGGTAGGGATCCTCCTGGTTGGCCTTCCCACGGCGACGACCGGTGGCACCAACGCCCTGGGCGTGGCCCTGGTCGTGGCGGCGGTCACCTCCTACGGGGTGGCGGCCCACATAGCCGGCCCGCTGCAGCGGCGCTACGGGTCACCTGCGGTGCTGTCACGTGTCCTGGCGGTGGCAACGGTCGCGACCATGCCGCTTGGAGTCCTCGGTTTCTTGTCATCCACATGGGCGTGGGGGGCTGTCGCCTCGAATGTTGCTGTCGGGGTCGGTGGAACCGGCCTCGCCTTCCTCGCGGCTGCAACCCTCATAGGCAGGGTCGGGGCTGTGCGCATGTCGATCGTCACCTACCTGGTGACGGTGGTCGCCGCCCTGCTCGGTGTGTTCGTGCTGGGTGAGACCCTGTCCCCATGGCAGGTGGCCGGCGGTGTGGTCCTGCTCGGGGGCGTCTGGCTGACCAGCCGCACCGACACCTGACCGCTGGAGTCTCAGAGAACCTGGCAGAGGCGACGGGCGTCGTAGATGGCAGTGTGGATGTCGCGGCCTGCCACGGCGTCACCAATCCGGAACAGGCGGAAGCCACCATCGGGTCGGGGCTGGGGTCGGCCCGAAATGTAGGCGTCCACGTCCAGCTCCCCGCCGTTGGCCGACCGGTCCCGCAACTCCAGGAACAGGTCGTCGATCGGCACGACACCGTGCTCCACCACAATCTGGTCCACGATCGAGGTTTGTTCGCTGCCGGTGTAGACGTTGCGCAAAACAGCCTCGAGGCGGCCGTCTGAACGGGACGCCCCGACAAGTCGGTGGTCGGGAACCATCTCGACCCCGTCAGCGTGGAAGCGCTCCAGGTAGGCGGGATGGAGTGTTCCATCAAGCTCGTGCCCGACAGCGCGATCAGGGGTTACGAGCTGCACCTCGGCGTCACGGTCCAACAGGTACTCGACACACGAAAGAGCCTGGAGGTTTCCGTGGTCGTCGAACACCAGGGTCCTCGGTCCGACCGCAACGTGTCCGCCGACCACCTCGGCGACACTGACCAGAAGGTCGCCTCCGGCTGCACCGGGCGACAGCACATCAGTGTCCGGCCATCCACCGGTGGCCACGATCACCACGTCGGGACCGCAGTCCAGGACCTCGGCGGCGGCTACCGGGCTGTTCAGCCTGACATCTACACCGGCTTCGGCGACCTCCCGATTCAGCCAGTCCACGATTCCGACCATGTCCCGGGTGCGGTCAGATGCACGGGCAGCCAGGCGAACCTGCCCGCCGGTCTCGGACTGCGCCTCAAAGAGCGTCACTGCGTGTCCCCGCTCGGCACAGACCCGGGCAGCCTCGAGGCCTGCGGGCCCGCCCCCCACGACCACGACCGATTCGCCGGGTCCGGTCGAGGGAACCGTCAGGTGGGGGATCGTGGCCTCCCTTCCGGTTGCCGGGTTCTGTACGCAGAGGGCCTCCTGGGCCAGGTAGAGGCGGTTGATGCAGTACGAGGCACCGACGCAGGTCCTGATCCGGTCCTCCTCTCCACGTTCCACCTTGGCGACAATGTGCGGGTCGGCGATGTGGGCGCGGGTCATGCCCACCATGTCGACGATTCCCTCGGCGATCACGTGCCTGGCGGTGGCCACGTCGGGTATGCGCCCGGCATGGAACACCGGGAGATCGAGCGTCTCCTTGATGGCGGCGGCCACGGGCAGCTGCTCTGCCAGCGGGGTCCCGATCGGTGGAATGGCTCCGGCCAGGCCCGGGTGCGTGATCAGGTTGCCGCCGATCACGTTCACGAAGTCGATCAGGCCCGTCAGGGCCAGGCGCCGTGCGATCTCCGAACAGTCGGACGCCGTCAGGCCGCCCTTGAGGTCCTCGTCGCCCGTCATTCGTACACCGACGGTGAACCCGTCCCCGACAGCCGACCTGATGGCCTCGAACACCTCCATGCTGAACCGCATCCTGTTGTCGATGGACCCCCCATAGCGATCGGTTCTGAGGTTCACCGCAGGACTCCAGAACTGGTCGACCAGATGGCCTGTTGCGATCACCTCCAGCCCGTCGAGCCCCGCCGCCTTGACCCTGCCGGCCGCATCGCCAAAGGACCTGACGACACGGCGGATGTCGGAGTCCTCCATGACCTTCGGAAAGCTCCGGTGCATCGGTTCGCGGACCCTCGAGGGGGAGATGGTCGGGAGCCAGTCGCCATCGTCCCAGACGGTTCGGCGCCCCATGTGGGTGATCTGACACATCACGGCGGCGCCGTGCGAGTGCACCCCATTGGCCAACTCGGTGAGGCCGGGGATGACCCGGTCATCGCCGGCGTAGAGCTGCCCCCAGACCGACGGCGAGTCAGGTGCCACGTTTGTGGAACCGCCGATCATCGTGAGGCCGATTCCGCCACGGGCCTTCTCCTCGTGGTAGAGGCGGTAACGGTCAGAGGCCAGGCCATCGACCGTATAACCGGGAGCGTGGCTGCTCGAGAACACCCGGTTGCGCACAGTGACCCCGCCGACCCTGAGGGGTTGCAGTAGTGGATCGTTCAGCACCGGGCCGTGTCCTCCAAGCAGTGCGTCATAGCCGCATTTCCTAGCACCTTGTCAAACGCCGGGCGAGCGTAGGGCCCCCTGGCCGCCAGGGGTGGTGGGTCAGAACCCGGCCGCATGGATGTGGCTCCCGCTAGGTTCGGGCCAATGGAGAAACCTGAGGTTCACCGACATCGCGACGTTCAGGGCGGTGCGGCCCGTGCGGCCGTGTTCGGCGTCAGCGACGGCCTCGTCTCCAACGTGGCGTTGATCCTCGGAATCGCCGGCGCCAGCACCGATCCTGCGTTTGTTCGCGTCGCCGGGGTGTCTGGCCTCCTGGCAGGGGCCGTGTCGATGGCCGCAGGCGAGTACATCTCCCTCAAGGCCCAGGCTGAGCTGGTTGAGCGTGAGCTGGCGATCGAACGGGCGTCCATCGCCGAGGACCCCGAGCTCGAGACCGCTGAACTGACCGCCCTCTACGTTGAGCGCGGCCTCGATATCGAGCACGCCGAGCGCGTCGCCCGGGACCTGATGTCTGATCCGGAGGTGGCCCTCGAGGTTCACGCCCGCGAGGAGCTCGGCGTGGATCCTCACAACCTCGGCAGCCCCATGCAGGCGGCATTCTCGAGTTTTCTGGCGTTCGCCCTCGGGGCCTTTGTGCCGTTGGTTCCCTGGTTGGTGGGTGGTGGTACAACGGCCGTGTGGGCGTCGGCGATCCTCGGGGTGGCTGCGGCGGCAATCGTGGGTGGCCTGCTGGCGCGGCTCACCGAACGTTCGATTGTGCGAACCGTGGCCCGTCAGGTGTTCGTTGCCGCCGGTGCCTGTTCGGCCACCTACCTGATCGGTGGCCTGCTCGGAGCCTCGGTTACCTGAGTCATGAACTCGGAGGGTCAGAGCCCCGATCAAGATCCGGTTCCACGTAGATCGGGTTGGCATCGGGAACCACCCGCCTGATTTCCTCCTCGACGGAGTCGATGGCTGCGGCGATGGCGACTGTGTCGAGGCCCTGATCGAAGGCCACCTTGGCGCCCACGAGTATCTGGTCGGGGCCCAGGTGCTGGGTGCGGAGGTGGATGAGGCGGTCGACGGCCGCAACCGACGCGATGGCCGTCTCGATTGCCGACTGGTCATCGGGGTCGGCTGCCTCGCCGATCAGGAGGCTCTGCATCTCGCGTGCAAGGACAACTGCGATGATGGCAAGAAGAACGCCGATTGCAAGGGTTCCAGCTCCGTCCCAGCGGGGGTCGCCGGTTGCCTCAGCCATCCCCAGGGCTCCCAGCGCAATGACGAGACCCGCCAGGGCGCCGGCATCCTCGAGCAGAACGACCGGCAGTTCAGGCTGCTTTGAGGTCACGATGAAGCGACTCCACGAGGTGTTCCCGCGCAAGGGTCGGGCCTCTAGAACTGCCGTGCGGAGAGACCAGGTCTCGAGGACGATTCCCGCAACGAGAATGCCGATGGCCCAGCCGATGTTGTCGAGGTCATGGGGACTGCGAACCTTGGCGATGCCCTGATACACGGCGAAGGCGGCCCCCGCCGAGAACAGCACCAGGGCCACGACAAACGACCAGAAGTAGCGTTCGCGCCCGTATCCGAAGGGGTGTGTCGGGCTCGGAGGTCGTCGGGCCCGCCGGGCACCGAGCAGGAGCAGCAACTGGTTTGTTGAATCGGTGGCCGAGTGGATGCTCTCGGCCAGCATCGAGGTGGAGCGGGTAATCAGGAACCCGGCGAACTTGGCGACCGAGATGCCGACGTTGGCCAACAGGGCGGTAAGTACCGCCTTTGAGCCAACCGTGGCCATCCTGGGCTCCTGTCGGGTAGGGGTGTTGGACGGGTCGGTCCGACACGTCGGTGGGACCGCTCGCAGCGTAGTGTCGCAGTGACCTGCCGGTGATTCCGGCACCGATGACCAGGAGCGTTCAGGTGACAACAGTTTTCGAGAGCCCCGACGAGCTTCCAGGTGCGGTCGGCGCCCACCTTGGCTACAGCGAGTGGGTGACAATCGACCAGGAACGGGTAGACCTGTTCGCAGATGCCACCGGAGACCACCAGTGGATCCACCTGGATGCCGAGCGTGCGGCGGCCGGTCCGTTCGGCGCCACCATCGCCCACGGCTACCTGACGCTCTCGCTGACCGTCATGTTCATGCCCGAGTTGATCCAGGTGAAGGGGATCTCGATGGGCATCAACTACGGCACGAACAAGGTTCGCTTTCCGGCTCCTCTCCTGGTTGGTTCAATGGTGAGGGCCGGTGCCGAGATCCTCGAGGTCACGGAGGTGGCAGGCGGGTACCAGACCGTGATGAAGATCACCATCGAGGTCGAGGGCAGCGACCGACCCGTCTGTGTCGTGGAGAGCGTCAGCAGGTTCATGCGCTGAACAGCACAGGGGCCGCTGGCTACCGCACCTGAGTTCGCCCTGCCGGGGTGCCGGTAGCCTCTCCGGGTGGCGAAGCGAAAGATCCGATCCCCAGCTCCAGCTCCACGTTCTGAGCCCCCGATTCGACCGGGCCTTCTCAGCCCCACCCGGACAGTTCCACCCGGAACAGCCCTGCCGCCCTACGCGCTCACCGGAGACCCGGGCTCTGCATCATCGTCCGATGTTCGAACCGGCGAGGAGATCGGGCGGATGCGGCGTGCCGGAAGGGCAGCAGCCGAGATCCTCTTCGAGGTTGCACCCCACGTGACTCCAGGTGTCACCACCGATCGGCTTGACGAGGTGGTGCACGAGGCGACCATTGCAAGGGGCGGCTACCCGAGCCCACTCAACTACCGCGGCTACCCGAAGTCGGTGTGTACGTCGGTGAACGAGGTCATCTGCCACGGAATCCCCGACAGTCGACCACTTGTCGATGGTGACATTGTCAACATCGACGTCACCATCTACCTGGACGGCGTACACGGCGACACCTCGGTCACGTTTCCGGTAGGTGAGATCGATCCCAACGACAGACGCCTCATCGAGCAGACCTACGTGGCCATGAACGAGGGGATCGCAACCGTCCTGCCGGACCGACCCGTCAACTCGATCGGGCGGGCGATAGAGCGCTGCGCCCGCAAGCACGGCCTCGGGGTGGTGCGCGAGTTCATAGGACACGGCATCGGCACAGAGTTCCACAGCGGGCTCCAGATTCCCCACTACCACGACCCGCGGGCCCGGACCCTCATGGAGACCGGAATGACGTTCACGGTCGAGCCGATGCTCACTCTGGGCGATCCGGCGTGCGCCCTCTGGGACGACGACTGGACCGCAGTGACCCTTGACGGCCGCAGGACAGCCCAGTTCGAGCACACGATCCTCGTGGTCGACGACGGAGTCGAACTGCTCACGGTTCTAGACGACGGCACGGTCCCCGCCGAAGCGCTGGTTATCCAGGCGTTCGCCTGAGGAGGATCAGCGCCAGGTTGCCGAACTGGGCGGAGCCAGGGCCACCCATGTCCGCCCCGGTGTGAGGCGGATCGGTTCGCCTCCAACGGTCAGCCTGGCAGGCAGATCGGAGTCGGTCCGCCTCCACTCGCCGCGGATGATCTGACCGCTGGTAAACACCCAGGCCTGTCCGGATCCGCTCGTGATCGCCTCAGGAGATCTGGAATCGGCGGAACTGGTTCCGTATTCGGTGAACATGACAACCATGTTCGGTGGAGCCACCCGGAGACCCTGGTCGTCAACGTGGGGCTCACCGTTGTGGGTTCGCTGCCACCCGGAGCCGTTCCACTCGTAGTCGACCTCGGTGCGGCCAAAATCGATGAACACCCCGGCCGCAGGTTCAGCGACATCGTGGAGGGCCTCACCCTCGAACCTGAACGAGAACGGCTCAGGTGGTACCGAGGTGCGCTCGGGGTGCAACCCCCAGAGCCCGGCGGTGGAGGTGAACAGGTTGTGCGGTGCCCGGCGGTCAGTTGACCTCCAGAAGTGGGAGGGTGCAGAGTCGTGGCCGACGTCTACCAGTGGCGAGGCATCGACCGCCTCCTGGGTGCCGCGGTTGGCGCCCGAGTAGGCGAACAGCGGCCGGTCATAACCCGTCAACAGTGGCGGGTCAGACGTTCTGGCTGATCGCACCGGCCCGACGACAGGAGCGTCGGTCGACTGGAACACCGCTATCAGGCGACTGATGCCTGCCTCGACAAGTTCCTCGTACACGACGTCGGCCTGGTTGATGCCTGACTGAGGGTGGGCCCGTGTCACGTTGTCGATCTTCACCGCCAGAACCGGACGGCCCACGTCGGTTCCCTGCAGCCCTGTCCACTTCGTGGTGATGGACATCTTCTCGAGACGCACGATCTCCTCCTCGATGCCCTTGATCTGTGCCTCGAACTCGGTGATCTGGCTGCGGACCTCGACGATGCGGGCCTCGACGAGCGGGATCTCCGCCCGCTCGGCCTCGAGCCTGTCGACCGACTCCCTCTGGCGATCCTCGGCCTCGCTGATCGTGCCCCTCATGCCATCGATCTTGTCGGCGGCCAGACGGAGCCTGGCGTCGACCACCTCGAGTCGGCTGAGCGCCAGTTCGATCACGGAGTCGTAGAGCAGGCGGTTGCGGGCATCCTCGAGGGCCTGCTGGGTCATCTGGGACGACTGGTTGAGCACAGCGTTCAGGCGGTCGTTGTTGCGGACGTACGAATCGATCGCCATCTTGTGGCGCAGGGTCGCCGGCTCATTGCGGGAAAAGACGATGTCGACGAACTCATCGGCCAACAACTCCATCTGCACAGGTAGCAGCAGCAGAGCGTCGTCACCTGCGGCCAGGACAGCCTCGGCGGCGGCGATGCGGTCGTCAATGACCAGCAACTCCTCCTGGAGGGCGGCGATCTGGTCATGGCTTGCGGCGATCGCCTCGTGGTGGGTGTCAATCTGCTCGAGGCTGGCTGCGACCTCGCTGTCATACGGCCCTGCAGCAACGATTCCGGCTGTGACAGCGGTGATGGCCAGGGCAGCAGGCAACAGGGTCAGGAAACGGGAACGACGCACGGGCTGGAGCGTAGGTTGTGCCCGGTGGTCGGTAGGTGCACCCGGGAGGGAGTTCACGCCCGGCCCGCCTCACCCCGCCTGTCTCATCTGGCCTGACAGGAGCGACACCATGTCGTGGTCCGCTGGTCCAGCTGGCGTGTCGCCAGCGCTGCCCCACAGGCCCTGCACGGCTGGCCACCCCGCCCGTAGCAGTCCAGACGCTCCTGGTTGCGACCCGATTCGCCATCGGGAGTCCGGTAGTCCCGCAGGGTCGTGCCGTTGTTGGCGAGCGCCTCGCCCAGCACGGCCCTGATCGAATCAAGCAGAACCGCGGCCCTCTCGCGGCCAACCCTGCGCGCCGCCGGGTTGATGCGGGCCCTCCACAGGGCCTCATCGGCGTAGATGTTGCCCACCCCTGCGATCGGGCGTTGCGACAGGAGGTTCGTCTTCACATGGCGTCGGCTGGCACTGAGCGCCGAGTGGAATGCGACACCGTCCAGCGAGGGGTCAAACGGTTCAGGCCCCAGCCGATGCAGGGTTGGAAGAAGGGAGTACTCGCCGGCCGCGACAACAGCAAGTCGGCCGAACCGCCGAATGTCCCGGAATGCCATGTACCTGCCGTCGCCCAGGGACCAGCACGCACGCAGGTAGGGGTCATCGGGAGGGGAGTCGCCGACGCTGACCCCTCCGGTCATCCCAAGGTGGATCACCAGTTCCTGCGTGGGAACGGGATCGGCTGCCGCAGACATGTGCAGGCCGACCAGCAGGTACTTTCCGCGCCGATTGATCTGGTGAATCCTGTGACCCGTGGCCAGGGAGGCGTCGCGGAACCGTGGAGAAGGGTGGGCACGGCAGCCGGTTATGCGGGTTCCCACGATGAGGGGCTCCAACTGACGCCTCACCGTCTCCACCTCGGGCAACTCAGGCACCGACCCAAGGTACCGCCCGGCCCGGTGGAGCACCCGGCCGACCTGACCGGTTGGGTTAGGTTTCCCCTGTGACCTCAATTGCGGTGGTGAACCAGAAGGGCGGTGTCGGCAAGACCACGGTTGTTCTGGGCCTCGCCTCGGCGGCCGCCCACCGCGGCATCGAGACCCTCGTCGTAGACATCGACCCACAGGGAAACGCCACGACGGGCCTCGGCGTGTTTGAGCCGACCCGCAGCGTCGACTCGGTGCTTGCCGACGAGAGCCCCGGCGGAATCGAGTCGGTAATGGAGACCACCGCATGGCCCCATGACAGCGGCCGGAGGCCCCTGGTGGCCGCCTCCTCGCCTGCACTCGCAGCCCGTGAACCGCAGCTGGCGACCGACCCGCTTGGGGCCCAGGACCGGCTCAGCCTGGCCATGAGCGGCTGTTCGGTGCCGCTTGTCCTTGTCGACTGCCCGCCCTCTCTCGGCCTTCTCACGATCAACGCCCTCTTCGCCGTTGATTCCGTGATGGTCGTAACTGAGCCGGGTGCATGGGCGGTCGACGGGGTCGGACGAATGCTCCAGACAGTCAGCCGGATTCAGAGCCGCCGGTTCGACGGTGGTCCCGTTGTCAAGGGCATAGCCATCAACAGGCTTGGCCGCACCCGTGATGGTCGCTACTGGCATGACCAGCTGGATGCCGCATACCCGGGGAAGTGCCTTCCGCCGGTCCACCTGAGGGCCGCAGTCTCTGAGGCCTCCGCCCAGTCGAGGCCGATTCATTCGCTCGGGAGGCGGGCCGGTGCGTCAGAGGCAGCCGGAGAGTTCGATGTGCTGCTCGATGTGCTGCTCGGGCACGCCGCCACCGACGGCCCCAGTCGCCCCGAATCACCACAGCAGGGAGAGACCTGATGGCCGGATACGACCCACAGGCCCGACGAGCCCGACCTTCGGTTACAGACGACAGTCCCGTAGACGACCTGCTCGGTCAGGTGCCCCTGAAGCCGGTTGAACAGGCCACCGGCGAGCCAGCGGTGCCCGAGCCGGTAGCGGCAGCGGTCGAGGATCTGTCACCCGATGGTGAGGTCACAGCGGGTGAAGCTTCGGCCGGCGAGGGAACGCCGTCTGGTACCGACCCCCGGCCGCCGTTTGACACCCCACTGGTTGAGATGACCGATGAGAACGCCGACCGCCTGCGGCGCCTGGCCGTTCTGGGAGCCGTGATTGCCTTTGTGGTGATGCTCTCGGCCCGCCGTCGCCGTAGTCGGCGCTGATCTGACAGACCCGGGCTCAGATACCCAGGGCTGCCCTGGCAGGAGCGTCCTTTCGCATTCGGCCCGCCTTTGCGCGCCTGACGACCTCTGACCTGCCCTCCTTGCAGATCTCCACGTAGGGGCACCAGCCGCAGAGTGGGCCCGGGCGAACCTCGAACCGGCCAGAGGAGCAGTCGGTCTCCAGGCTTGCCCAGGACGATGCCAGGCCACCGGTGGCCGCGGCCAGCCCCTTGTCAGTGACCGTTTCCTCGATTGCCTCCTGGCCCAGGTAGAGAAGCCGGACCTGAACAGGGCGCTCGCCGGTGTCGGCCTCGACCGCTGCCGCATACAGGAGAACCTGTGACAGTGCCTCCGGGCGACGGTTCGGCATGGGTGCCTTCCCGGACTTGTAGTCGGTGATGGCCAGACCGGCATCGGTGTTGTCCATTCGGTCGACTATCCCCCGGAAGGGAACTCCGGCGACCTCGGCGGTCAGGCGCTGTTCGGTGGAGCGGACGTCGACAAGGGCCGGATTCTCGAGGCCCCAGAGCCCCTCGATTGCCCTCCAGGACTTCCAGCGGAACTCGCGTTCGGCCTCGGGCTCGAGGTTCAGGGCCCGGTAGTCCCGGTGGGCCGAGATGGAGGGCCAGACATCGCGGGCGAGTTCCTGTGCCCTCTCGATCGTTCGGAGGGACGGTTCCTCTCCGCAGAGGAGCTCCAGCACCCGGTGGGAGAACGTGCCGACCAGCGCCGCCTCGCCGGGCGGGTCGGGCAGCTTGTCGATGTAGCGGTGCTTCCACCTGCGTGGACACTTGTCGTAGGTGGAAGCCGCCGACGGTGAAAAGAAGCGCGGCAGGGATGCCACGGGAGGGGACCCGCTGGGGGCCTCGGTCATGGCCGGGCCGGGGGGTTCGTGTCGGCTCGGCTCATATGTCGAGGGCGTCGGGGTCGAGAAGGGAACTGTTGGCCACCAGGTAGTCACGGCGCCTCGCCACATCGGACCCCATGAGGGTCTCAAACAGCGATGCCGTTCGCTTGGCTGCCTTGGCGTCGTCGATGGTGAGGCGCTTGAGGATGCGGGTGCCCGGATCGAGGGCGCACTCGGCCAGTTCGTCGACGTTCATTTCACCGAGCCCCTTGAACCTCTGCCACACCAGGCTCTCGGCCTTGCGCTTCCCCTTTGTCAACTCGGCTGTGATGGCGTCGCGCTCCTCGTCGCTGAACGCCCGGTGGATGGTGTCGCCGACCCTGCATGTGAACAGGGGTGGCTGGGCGGCAAAGACGCGACCCTCGTCGAGGAGAGGCTTCATGAACTCGTGGATGAGGGTCAACAGGAGACAGCGG
>Ga0233443_1003172_pt1 | contig 11798 bp, 8 predicted proteins | sample SI_123_September_2_FD_182784 | JGI IMG/M metagenome (GOLD analysis project Ga0233443, IMG submission 182784) | Seawater microbial communities from Saanich Inlet, British Columbia, Canada - SI_123_September2016_200_MG | ecosystem: Environmental > Aquatic > Marine > Inlet | place: Canada: British... | reverse complement strand
TGTGTCGGCCGATTGCACATTAGCCTCTTCCAGAATTTCCCTGTCGAGCGCGTCCCCATGCAGCACAACAGTCCTGTCTAGTTGTTCCGCAACATCCTGGGCCCTCTCCTTGCTCATTTCAATCATCTTTGGGCTGACATTGGGATGATCTTCTTCCAGCGCCTGAGCCAGAAATAAACCGACATTGCCACCACCAACAATCACAATTCGCCGGGCTTCCTTTTCTTCATGACCGAAAGATGCCATGGCGCGGGTAAGATGCGCGGTCTCCACAGCAAAATAGACTTCGTCCCCGTAGTTCATGATGTCATCGCCACCAGGCACCGTAACTTTGCCGTCGCTGACAATCCCCATGATGCGAATGTGTAGATCCGGAAACAGTTCGGTAAGTTGCCGTAAAGGTGTCTCGACAATAGGACAGCCTTCGTCAATTCTCACTGCAATAACCCGTATCTGATCATCAGCAAAGGGGATCATGTCGATGGCGCCAGGGACTTGTAATCGGCGTGTCACGGCCCGTGCGATTTCGATTTCCGGTGAAATGATGACGTCGATTGGCAGATTGTCGCGGCTGAACAGATCTCGCCAGATCGGCTGCAGATACCCCTGCGCCCGTACCCTGGCAATCTTCGTCGGCACATTGAACAAGGAGTGGGCAACCTGGCAGGCCACCATGTTGACTTCATCTGCAAATGTTACGGCAACAAGCATGTCGGCACTTCCGGCACCTGCCTGTTCAAGAATATCGGGCCGCGATGCATGGCCGACAATTGCCTGCACGTTCAATTGATCTGCGACCTTGCGGATCAACTCAACAGATTGATCAATGACAGTAACGTCATTGTTTTCACCTGCCAGATGCCGGGCAATATTGAACCCTACCTGTCCGGCACCACAAACGATTACTTTCATGAACGACCAATCCGTATTTTCAACATGTCCGGTTCAACTCCGGGTGTTTCAGGTTCGCTCGCCACCACCTAGCCCAAGAGATTTGAGCTTGCGGTGCAAAGCAGATCTTTCCATACCGACAAACGATGCGGTGCGTGAAATATTGCCACCATAGCGACTTATTTGTGCTTGCAAATAGTCCCGTTCGAACGCTTCACGCGCCTCTCGCAGTGGAAGATTAATAAACTCGATATCACGCTCAGCCGTTGCCACACCAAGTTTCTTGTTGCCCAGTTCCGGCGGCAACATATCAACACCGATGGCGGTATTCGCATCTCCGGGCGCCATAATCAACAGGCGTTCTACCAGATTTCTCAATTCACGCACATTGCCAGGCCAGCTATGGGACTGCATATCGGATAGTGCGTCGTCTGAAACCCGCCTCGCAGCCTGACCTGTCATATCAGACGTACGTTGCATGAAATGGCGCACAAGTTCAGGTATATCTTCTACTCTCTCACGCAAACCTGGCACCTGGACGGGTACCACAGCAAGCCGGTGATACAGATCCTCGCGAAACAGGTTTTCCTTGATTTGCAGAGATAAATCGCCACTCGTGGCACTGATCACCCGTACATCGACACGGATTGTCGTATCGCCACCAACGCGCTCAAAGGTTTGATCCTGTAACACACGCAAGATTTTTGCCTGGGTTTCAGGCGGCATGTCCGTTACTTCATCGAGGAACAGGGTACCGCCGTGGGCTTGTTCGAAAGTGCCAATCCTGGGCCCCTGCTCCGTTCCCGTGCTCCCGCTTTCCACGCCAAAAAGTTCAACTTCCATACGGTCGGGCGCCATGGATGCAGCGTTCAGCACGACAAAAGGTCCTTGAGCCCTTCTGGACTGTGCGTGCAACATCCGGGCAACAACTTCCTTGCCTGCGCCTGCAGGACCTGAAATCAAAACACGGGCATTTGTAGGTGCGACTTTCTCAATTGCGACCCGTAACTGATTGATCGCCGTGGACGAGCCAACAAGTTCTGTTTCCGGCCCGGCCCGTTGTCGTAATTCCCTGTTTTCCCGTTTCAGACGCGCCTGCTCGATGGCGCGGGAAATGATCATGATGAGTTGGTCAGCCTTGAATGGCTTTTCAATGAAATCAAAAGCACCACGACGGATGGCCGACACAGCAGTTTCGATATTGCCGTGACCGCTGAACATAACGACAGGCAGGTCAGGATGGTCGGAGACAATGCGATCAAGAACTTCAAGACCATCAAGTTCGCTGCCCTGAAGCCAGATATCCAGTACAACCAGTGACGGCCTGCGAGAAGCAATTGAAGCCAGAGCCGTTGTACTATCACTGGCCGTACGGGCTTCGTACCCTTCGTCTTCGAGCAATCCGGCGACCAGTTCCCGAATGTCTTTTTCATCATCAACAACAAGAATATCAGCCATGATTGGCAACTTTTTCTTTCTTCTCATTCCCGACGTCAATGTCAGGATCACTGTCTCCCAGGCTCGCTCCTGGCACAAAAATCAGACGCGCACTGGCTCCGCCTCCAGCGCGCCGCGCCAACACCAGTTGCCCACCATGATCTTCCATAACTTTTTTCACAATCGCCAGGCCCAGACCTGTGCCTTTGTCCCGATGAGTAACGTAGGGCTCCGTCAGCCGGTGTTGATCCTCTTCAGGAAAACCAGGGCCGTTATCCGTAATTTCAATAATGGCATCCCCATCTTCTTCGAGGACAGAAACTACTATTTCACCGTTCGGCTGATGCGCTTCAGTCAAAGCGTCAGCGGCATTTTGTAGCAGATTGGTCATGGCCTGCGCGACCTGACGACGGTCACATTTGAGGCTTATTCCCGACTCGGAGAGGCGTGAATTGTAAGTCACTTCCGGATGAGCAACTTGCTGCATGAAGATCGCTTCCTGAACCAGTTCATTCAGCTTTTCGACTTCAAATTTTGGCGACGGCATACGGGCGAAAGCAGAAAACTCGTCAACCATCCGGCCAATATCACCAACCTGGCGAATGATGGTATCGGTGCAATTAATAAAGACTTCCGGATCGGAGGTGACTTCTTTCAGATATTTTCGCTTTAGCCTCTCGGCCGACAACTGAATTGGTGTCAATGGATTCTTGATTTCATGCGCGATCCTGCGTGCGATATCCGCCCAGGCTGATGTCCTCTGAGCTGCCACCAATTCTGTGATATCGTCAAAAGTTGCTACAAACCCCTGCTCGCCGGAACGATCACCCACAATCCGAACCAGCAAGATATGCGTTCTGCCCTTGCGGATAAGATGAATTTGACCTTCAGCCCTGCGCGAAACGCGGTTTTGCGCTTCGGTTAACAATGGCTCCATTTCCGGTGCGACTACTGACAAGGGTTCGCCAATGATTTCTTCCATCGACGTTTCCAACAATTCCAGCGCAGAACGATTTGGCAAATTGACGCGTGCATCGCCGTCGAGGCCAATCACCCCTGCAGAAACACCGGAAAGAACAGCTTCTGTAAACCGTCTTCGATCATCCAGCTTTTCATTCGCCTGCATCAGCGCATGGCGTTGACCTTCAAGCTGGTCAGTCATCCGGTTAAAGGCCCGGGACAACATGCCGACCTCATCATCGACCGGACCTTCAGGCACCCTGACAGCCAAATCACCGTCCCGGACACGCTCAGCGGCACCAACAAGGCTGGTTACCGGTCCGACAAGACGTCCGGCAAAATTCAGGGCAAACCAGATCGCAGTAAGCAACAGCAAAACCGCAACGATCAGGAATATCAGTGCCTGTGTGATCTGAATTCGCGAACGATCACCCTCGATCCTGCGGTATTCATCAGTTGCCTGTAGTAATTTTTGCTTATGTCCCAAAACCTGGGGGTCGATGAACCGGCCGACGTACAAAAAGGCGTTATTCAGGCCATCCAGCCTGACCAAGGCTCTCAGTCGGTCATCATCTTCATTTGTCAGAATGACAACCTGACCGTCCGCTGCCTGCGCGAGGGCTTTCTGAGGAATGCCTTCATTCAATATGGTAAATGCCAGGGGGGAACGGGCAATGACACCCCTCGCGCCATCCAGCACAACTGCTTCTGTCAGGGACCGGGTATCCGCCTGAACCGTAATGAGGGTCGTCAGATTGCGTGGATTGTTGACGAGCTGTGGGGCGAGCCGGTTTATCACTGACGCCATGCCGAGGGCATCAGCCTCAATCCCCTTTCGGTGTTCCCGTGTATAAGCAGCGGCTACAGCAACAGAGGCGTCCAGAGCCGTTTGAATTCGCGGCTGAAACCAGGCTTCAATGCCGAAATTCAAAAACAAGGCTGAAAAGACGCCAACAACAATAGCCGGGGTGACCGCCAGCAGGCTGAAGATAAATACCATGCGGGTGTGAAGTCTCGACCCAGCGACACCACGTCGCCTGGCCATCCACAGATTAACGAGGTTGGTTGCGACAAGGACACTCATGCCCAGAACAATCACACCGTCAATTATCAGCAATGTCAGAATATTAGTGGTATCAGCGCCATTTGGCTGTGACGTCTGTGTCAATGCGCCATAAGTCGCAATGCCAGCAATAATGGCAGCAATCGCCAACATATAGGCCAGCTTACGCGCCAGATTGACCCGACGAGCCCAGTCCAGCAATCCCGTAAGCAGCACGCTATTTGACGTGCTCAAATCCGATGACATGGTAAAAGGCGCCCGATCCTTTCAATTGCAAAACCGCCTGGATCAATCCAGAAAACCGATTTTCAATGCAATTGGTGTCCAATAAGTCACAAGACTATAGCATAATGTTGCGAAAATGCATCACTTCACAGCCAGAAACTTGAGCGCGACCTACATGCCGTATTCGTTGGCACTCCAGTAACGGGCGTTGAGCTTGCCCATCAAAATATCGTGCTGGGCACCCAGACATTGCCTGAGCGATGTCATCCCGCCGAAAGTTATATCGTGGCAGCGATCAAACTTTCTTTTCGCCTTCTTCAAGACTTTTGGGTCGACATTCGAAATATCATCCAGTCCAGACTTCCAGGCAATGTTTCGGGCTTGATCATGTGCACGGCCCAATCGAGGAAGCTTGCCACCAATATGTGATAATAGTTGGGCTGTTGCCACATTTTGCCCTGCTGTATCGACAAGTTTATGACCAAGTTCACGTAACGGGCCAAGTGCCATTTCAACATCTTTTTTACTGAGGGGGTTGGTATCCCCTGCCCAGGCTTCCGGAATCAGGGAAACTTTTTGGCCAATTTTCAGTGCGACAGATTTATAGTTGCGTTCATAAAGCCAGTCGACATCAACACCGATTTGCACCGCAGAATGACCCCGAAGGGCGGTTATCTTCAGAACAGGTTCGGGCACAATAACTTCCTTGCCATCTTCCGTCAGTGCAATGATATGCAGCCCTTCACCCCCTGCCGGGTTATATGTCATTCCCGCCGTAGGTGAACTGCGCCATTTTTGAAGACAAAAAACTGAAGCTTCCGTCGCACATAACCCGTTTTCACATTTCATCGGCAGTGGGTCTGCACTCGCAACCAGTCCAAGAATTTGAGGTGCCGCAGCAGCAGGGCGAAAAGCCAGGACGACCATCGAAATCAGAACCAACGCAACGAGAAACTGGTTTAGTGAAAAGCCCTGCTTATCAAGACGACGCGCGATAGCTCGGGCCTTAGTGCGAACAAATGAATTACGCCGCATTGACCGGTCAGAATATGGCGAATGTCTATGCATAACTGGAGTCCTTCAGATATGGCGAACTGTCGGCAAATATCGTTTCACGAACCAGCTAATTTTTCAATCAATTCCTTCAAGCAATGACCAGGATGTGATCGGCTCGAAATTCACTCTGAAAGCCATAAATTCACTGACTGACCTCAATTTCAGCCAGTATCTGATGAACAACGCCAGCAGCCACAAGATTTTCAGGTTCCGGAAACCACATTTCCCGATGAGACGCCTGAAAAACGTCTTTCAAAAACGTTTCATTGATTCCCTGACTGGCGTAGAAATCGAGATCAATCTTCTGCTCTGACTGAGGATCGACGTAAGGATTGTGATAAACGCCATCCAGACTGAACTGATGAAAACCCAGTTTGCCATCCGGGCCAAGAAACCTTCGATTGCCGCCGATAAAAGCCGTTGTGCACGCAGATTTGCATTCCTTCATTACCAGCGTATTCAATTGTCTTTTCCTGAACAGTTGAGCAAGGCCACGTCCTTCGACGACCCTGCCACCGTTGCTGGACAAGACAACTCTGTTTATTTCGGAATGCAGGTCCAGCACCTTGGTAAGGGCTTCGGTCACGCCAACCCTGAAATCACCCGAAAGATACAAGTCTCTTCCCCTGACCCTTATTGTGTATTCGCCCAGTAAACTATGACTCCATGAAAGCTTGTTGACCCTGTTGGCGCGGTCTTCAACAAACAGGGATTGATAGGCGTCATGAATAGAGAAACCTGTAAACAGCAGACAGAAAACGATGCCAAAATGAGAGGCCATTGCCATGATCTGGGAACCATATTCAGAAACATAGCGATCACTGGCTTTGATCAAGCCCCGGATTTGCCAGCTAAAAACCAGGACGTTAAACACGAGGAAGTATCCGGCGCTCAGTATTACCGCCAGAAGTGATTTTTCCAGAAATGGTGGGTGAGTGAATTGATCAAAATACAGAATAGCAAATCGCAGAAGAACAAGATTGATCCAGAACGACCAAAAGAGTGATCGACGCCCTGACCAGTGATCCTGAATATATCTCATTACAAATTACGGTTTTGATCCTGTATTTGTCGGTTATGGAACAATTCTGTTGTTTTCACGAATGTTAGGCTAAAACACTACTGATTGTTTGTTAATCAAGCCAGCATGGGGATTCCAAAGGCGTTTCCATTTCGAAGTTCGACGGCATGAAACAGGAACTAATTCTCTATAGCCGGTTCAATTTCGTTGACCATCCATGTTAGGCTTGTATCAAGACAGCTATCGAGGGCACACGGCGCAAAGTCGGGCCCCGGCAAAAACCAACGGGGGATGGTAAGTTTAATGTCTGATGTATCGGAACCATTGGTACGATTCGAATCTGTTCAAAAAAGTTATGATGGCGAAATTCTGGTCGTAAAGGATTTCAATCTTGATGTGGCCAAGGGTGAATTTGTCACAATGTTGGGCCCATCCGGCTCCGGCAAAACAACGTGCCTGATGATGTTGGCTGGTTTCGAACCGGCGACGCATGGTGAAATCTACCTCGAAGGCACGCCGATCAATAATGTGCCGCCGCACAAACGCGGCATCGGCATGGTTTTCCAGAACTACGCCCTTTTCCCCCATATGACGGTTGCCGAGAACCTAGCTTTCCCGCTTGAGGTTCGTGGCATGGGTAAATCGGAAATCAGTGAAAAAGTGAACCGGGCACTTGATATGGTCCGCCTTGGTGGTTTTGGTGACCGGCGTCCAGCGCAATTATCAGGTGGTCAACAACAACGTGTTGCTGTTTCCCGCGCCCTTGTTTTCGAACCAAGCCTGGTCTTGATGGACGAGCCACTTGGTGCTTTGGACAAGAACCTGCGTGAAGAAATGCAGTATGAAATCAAACACATACATGAAAATCTTCAGGTGACCATGGTGTATGTGACCCACGATCAGGCAGAAGCGTTAACGATGTCAAACCGCATCGCAGTCTTCGATGACGGCATCGTCCAGCAACTTGCGCCACCTGACGAACTATATGAAAAGCCGAATAATGCATTTGTCGCCGGGTTTATAGGTGAAAACAACCGTCTCTATGGTGAAGTCAAATCCATAGATGGTGAGTTTTGCCAGGTTGAACTCGAAGGAGGTGGTGGTACCGTCAAGGCGCTCGCAGTCAACATCGATGGCGTCGGCAGCCGCACCACATTATCGTTGCGCCCGGAGCGTACAACTATTGGCGCCGCTCAGGGTGTCTCAGAGAATTCGCTGGAAGCCAAGGTTGAGGAACTCATTTACCTTGGTGACCACATTCGTAGCCGGGTCAGCCTTTCCGGTAATGATCAGTTCGTCGTGAAAGTTCCGAACTCTCACGGTCATGTTCATCTCAAGGAAGGCGAAATAACCCAGATCGGCTGGGAAGCGGAAGATTGTCGCGCACTGGACGCCTGACAATCGCAAAAGTGATGGTTCTTTTGAACAACTACTAATGGCCTGTTCAAGGTCAGGGAATTCAGAAGATCTGACGCAACAATAGCAATAATCAATAATCAACTCGGAGGAAACGACTTATGAACAAGATATTGAAACTTTCAGCACTTGCAGTTGCAGGTGTTGCATTTGCCGGCATGGCATCAACGGCGCAAGCTGTTGATCTGAATGTCGTCTCATGGGGTGGCGCATATACTGCCAGTCAGATGAACGCCTATCACAAGCCCTATATGAAGATGAATCCAGGCGTGAAAATAAACTCGCTTGATTACAGTGGTGGCCTGGCCGAAATGCGCGCCCAAACAGAATCAGGTAATGTGACCTGGGATTTGGTCGACGTCGTTTTGTCTGACGCCATTACAGGCTGCGATGAAGGTATGTTCCGTCCGATCAAGATCGACGAAGAAATGGCTAAAGCCCCTGACGGCACACCGGCGTCGAAAGATTTTCTGAAGGGCACATTGCTTTCAGAGTGCTTTGTTCCACAGATCATCTATTCAACTGTGTTTGCCTATCGTGCAGATGCCTGGAGCGGCAAAAAGCCGACCACAATGGCTGATGTGTTTGATACAGCAAAATTCCCAGGCAAGCGTACCCTGCAGAAGAAACCTGTGAACAATCTCGAGTGGGCCTTGTTGGCCGACGGTGTTCCACTGGACAAGATTTATGACGTTCTGGATACAGACGCTGGTAAGGACCGCGCTTTTGCCAAACTGGCAACAATCAAAAAAGACGTAATCTGGTGGACTGAAGGTGCTGTGCCTCCGCAACTGCTGGCCGATGGTGAAGCCGTGTTTGGAACAGGCTACAACGGTCGCTGGTTCTCAGCTATTGCTGAAGAGAAACAGCCTTTTGCAATGCTCTGGGACGGTCAGGTTCTTGACATTGATGGCTGGGCAGTTCCTGCCAAAGGCAAGAATGTTGACGCTGTCATGAAGTTTGTAAAATTTGCTACTGACACCCAGCGTCTTGCTGATCAGGCCAAATACATTTCTTATGGCCCTGCTCGCATGTCTTCCGGCCCTATGGTTTCCAAGCACGCAACGCTTGGTATCGAAATGGGTCCACATATGCCAACCAAATATGCCAACCAGGGTTTCCTCACCAACTTCGCATGGTGGGCTGATAATGGCGACGAAATGACCGAGCGCTTTAACGCATGGTTGTTGAAATAAGACTTGAATGACGGTGCGCGGGGCAGGATATTCTGCCCCGCAATCCGGCTTCATTTTGATTTTGTTTATTTAAGAATTTGAATTTCGGTGGGGGTTGGAATGGCTGACGACGCGACGACGAATGGAGTTGTTCTTGCAGCCGATGGATTGCCTCTCAAGGCCAGCCTGAACAAAGCCATGCGCAAGAACCGCATGCGCGCATTACTTCTGGTTGCCCCGCTTTTTATATTTGTTCTTTTTTCCTTCCTCATTCCGATTTTCGACATGACCATGCGCAGCGTGGATAATTGGCATGTCAGCGGTCTGATGCCCGAAACCACAAAGGCCCTGGAGAATTGGGACGGCAAGGAATTACCCGAAGAACCTGTTTTTGCAGCCCTTATCCTTGACCTGAAAGCTGGCGCAAAATCACGTGAAATTGGCAAGGTTGGTACACGACTGAATTACGAGAAGTCCGGTTTGCGAAGCATGATTACCAGTTCGGCCCGCAAATCCAAAAAGGTCAAAGAGGGTCCCTATAAACCCATTGTGTTGAAGATGCACAAGCGTTGGAAGGAATTGGAGACCTGGAAAGTAATCAAACGCAATACGTCTAAATATACGATCGGCTATTATCTGAACGCCGTCGATATGAAATACGATAACGAAACCGGCGACATCGTGATGCAACCAGAAGATCGGCAGATTTATGGAACGCTGTTTATGCGCACATTTGCCATCAGTCTTGTAATCACTCTTATTTGTATCGTGCTTGCCTATCCAATTTCTTATCTGCTGGCGACTTTGCCGGTGCGTTATTCAAACCTGTTGATGATATTTGTATTGCTTCCATTCTGGACATCTTTGCTGGTAAGGACGACAGCCTGGATCGCCATGTTGCAATCTCAAGGGGTTCTAAATGATTTGTTTGTCTTTTTCGGGCTCGTGGACGACGCCAATCGACTACAGTTGATCCACAATCTGACTGGCACAATCATCGCCATGACACATATTTTGCTGCCGTTCATGGTCCTGCCACTTTACAGTGTCATGAAGACCATCCCTCCAAGTTACATGCGCGCCGCCCTGTCGCTGGGCGCAAATCCGGTAACCGCCTATATCCGGGTCTATATGCCACTAACACTTTCAGGGATCGGCGCAGGAAGCATTCTCGTTTTCATCCTGTCCATTGGTTATTACATCACACCTGCCCTCGTCGGTGGTACAGATGGCACGCTGATTTCGAACCAGATTGCCTATCACATGCAGTCATCCCTGAATTGGGGTCTGGCTGGCGCTCTGGGTGCCTTGCTATTGTTCTCGGTATTGGCACTGTATCTGATCTATAACAAGATCGTCGGCATCGATAATATGAGGCTGGGATAAGACCATGGCATTACCATCATACGCAGGTCCTCTAGAGACAACCTGGTACTATACGTTCCGCTTCATATGTGCCTGTATTTTTGTCTTTCTGATCACACCGATTCTCGTGATCATCCCTCTCAGCTTCAACGTCGAGCCTTACTTCACCTTCACTCAAGGCATGCTATCGTTTGATCCGGACGCCTACTCCCTGCGTTGGTACGAGGATTTCATTAACAACACCCAATGGACTCATTCGGTGAAGAACAGTTTTATCATTGCCATTGCATCAACGATCCTGGCAACTGTTCTGGGTACTTTGGCCGCTCTCGGTTTGAGCAAGCCTCACATGCCCTATCGAGCGCTAACTATGGGTGTTCTTATATCGCCCATGATTGTGCCGCTGATTATCTCGGCCGCCGGCATGTATTTCTTCTATTCCAGTATCGGACTTGACCAGTCATACCTTGGTATCATCCTGGCCCATACGGTTCTGGGCACACCATTTGTTGTTATTACGGTGACAGCAACCCTTGTTGGATTTGACAGTTCACTCTCACGTGCTGCGGCTAATCTGGGTGCAAATCCGACAACGTCCTTTTTCCGTATCACGATGCCACTGATTTTGCCGGGTGTTATTTCAGGTGCCCTGTTTGCTTTCATCACGTCTTTTGACGAGGTCGTTGTCGTTCTCTTCCTGGCTGGTTTTGAACAACGCACAATCCCGCGTCAGATGTGGTCGGGTATTCGTGAGCAGATCAGCCCGACAATCCTGGCTGTTGCGACTATTCTCGTGATGATCTCAATTGCCCTGCTTGCAACCCTTGAGCTTTTACGCCGCCGGAACGAAAGACTGCGCGGTATGAGCCCTGGTTAATCCGGCATCGCACAGCCCAATTGAAAAAGCCCGCCTGACCGGCGGGCTTTTTCAATTGGGCAGGTCGTATTCGACCAGATCAGCGACGGGTAAAGGCATCCGTCACAAAATTGCCGGGAACCATGATCATGGCTACATGCGGCGCTGGCGCGTGCATGCTCTTCTCCGCCTTGCGTGCTGTGAAAGCCGCGACTTTGCCTGATAAGTAAACCAGGCCATTCGCGATTGAAATTGCAACAGGGGAAATGATTTCGCTGATCGTTGCGGCGATACCTGAGTAAGGTGCAACGGAGTTAATTTCATTCTGACTTG
>Ga0233443_1003170_pt1 | contig 11798 bp, 12 predicted proteins | sample SI_123_September_2_FD_182784 | JGI IMG/M metagenome (GOLD analysis project Ga0233443, IMG submission 182784) | Seawater microbial communities from Saanich Inlet, British Columbia, Canada - SI_123_September2016_200_MG | ecosystem: Environmental > Aquatic > Marine > Inlet | place: Canada: British... | reverse complement strand
CAATTGATTCTACAAAAATAAAAAATCAACTATCTTGGCGGAAACAACAAAGTTTTAAAGAGGGGCTGCATAAAACGATTGATTTTTATTTGAAGAAATATCAAAAATGAATCATCAAATTTCTGATAAATTATTTTTGAAAAGTGCATTGCACCATCAAAGTGAACAGACATCAGTAGAACAAGTTTTATCATGGTTGGTAAGGCAAAACAATAAAATAGAAGTTAGTGTCACACAATGCCCATTAAAAGCAATTAAAGGTTGGAGCTGTGACAAGAAAGTGGGCTTAATAAAACATCAGTCAGGAGGTTTTTTTTCTATTGAAGGGATTAACGTTGCAAGTAATTGCCTTCAAGAAAAGTGGCAACAGCCAATTATTAATCAATCTGAAGTGGGGTATCTTGGCATTATTACCAAAGAAATAAACGGCGTACTGCATTTTTTATTACAAGCAAAAATAGAGCCAGGAAATACAAACCACGTGCAACTATCTCCAACTTTGCAGGCAACACGTAGTAATTACACCAGAGTGCATAAAGGCCGTATACCTTTATATTTAGATTATTTTATTAATGCGAAGCCTGAACAAGTTTTGGTAGATCAGCTTCAGTCAGAACAAGGCAGTCGTTTTCTTCGAAAAAGAAATCGTAATATTATTATTAAAATAACGGAAGAAATAAAGATACACAAGCAATTTATATGGCTAACTTTAAGTCAAATAAAGTCTTTAATGCAATATGATAATATTGTTAATATGGACACCAGGTCAGTTATTTCTTGCATCTCATTTGGTAAGAAAATCAAAAATGATATAGAGTTAGAAACAAGTTTAATAGATTCTAGAAAGATAGACTTTTTAAAGTCATCAATGTCAATAAACTCAAAATCTACTATTTTTCAATTAATAAGCTTCCTTACAAACATAAAAAGTAAATGTGTACTTAACATTGAAAGAGTAAAGTTAAATTGTTTAGATGATTGGTCTATTGATGAAATGAAAATTTTTCATAATGAAAATAAATTTTTTGAAGTAATCGCGGTTGATGTTGAAATTAACAATAGAGAGGTTTTGAATTGGAGTCAACCGATGATTGCGCCGACTCACCAAGGCCTTTGTGCATTTTTGGTAAAAAAGATAAATGGGGTGATTCATTTTATTGTTCAAGGAAAAATAGAATGCGGCAACCTTGATATTGTCGAGTTTGCACCAACTGTACAGTTGTTAACTAGAAACTATAAAACAATACAGCAATCTCAAGTGTTGTTTTTACAAGAAGTTTTAGAAACCAAAAAATCCAATATTATCTTCGACACTTTACAATCAGAGGAGGGTGGACGTTTTTATCAAGATAGTAATCGATATATGATGGTTATGGCTGACAATAATTTATGCGAAGAGTTACCTGATAACTATACCTGGATGACGTTAAATCAATTACAGACCTTTCTAAAATTTAATAATTTTATTAATGTTCAAGCACGTAGTTTAATTGCGGCAATAGAGTACTCATGAATAAAAGACTAAAAATAGGTGTATTGGGCTGCTCTAGTTTTGGAATGCGTTCAATGGTTCCGACCATTAAAGAGATGGGGAATGAGTTCGAATTGGTGGCTATCTCAAGTAGAAGGATTGAAAAAGCAAAAAAGTATGCTAAAATTTTTGACATACAATATACTTTTGATTCTTATCAACAACTGATAGATTTAGAAAGTTTAGATGCAGTATATATTCCTTTACCTAATGCTTTACATTTCCAATGGGTTAAGATTGCTATTGAAAAAAGTTTACATGTCTTAGTAGAAAAACCTATGGCTTTAACTTATGATCAGGTTAAATATCTTAATGATTTAGCCTTACAAAATGAGTGTGTTTTAGTAGAAAATTTCCATTTTCGTTTTCATAAACAATTGGAGTTTATTCAAAAGGCTGTTAATGATGGCATTATTGGTGAACTAAGATGCGTTAAAAGTTCTTTTGGTTTTCCTCCATTTGTAGACAAAGCGAATATTAGGTACCAGAAGGAATTAGGTGGAGGATCTTTATTTGATGCAGGCGTTTACCCAATTAAAATAGTACAACTATTTTTAGGGGGTGATATAGAAGTTTCTGCGGCAAATTTAGATTTAGATATTGAAACTCAGATTGATGTCTGGGGCGGTGCATACCTTAAACAAAAATCAGGATCATTATTTGCACAAATATCTTTTGGATTTGATAATTTTTATCAATGTAATTTAGAGTTATGGGGTAGTAAAGGGAGGATTTATGCAAATAGAATATTCACAGCTCCACCAGAACTAAAGACTAAAATTATTATTGAAACATTAGAAGATAGACAGGAATATAAAATGGAGGCTTGCAATCATTTTGAAAAAATATTAACTTATTTTTATCAATTAATCAATAGTGAAGAACAAAACTTAGAAGAATATGCACAAAATATTAACCAAGCAAGGCTGGTGTCTGAAGTGATGAAAAATAGTTAAATATGAAGTTTTTGATATTAGGGGTTGGATTCTTGGGTAGCAAGCTACTTAACGATTTATCTGATAATTTTGATGCTATTGGCGCAGATATTAAGCCAAAAAATATTGTAGTAAAAAAAATAGACGCAACCATCCCGCTAGAAATAGAAAACTTTTTAATGCAAGAAGCTCCTGATGTTGTTATAAATACTATTGCACTTTCTAGTTACTACGCTTGTGAAAAAGATCCTGGACTTTGTAGAAAATTAAATTTTGAATCAGCAAAAAATATTGCAAAGGCTTGTAGAAAGGTAAATGCAAAGATGGTATTTATTTCATCATCTTATGTTTTTGATGGAAGCAAAGGAGAGTACTTAGAAACAGATGTCCCTAATGCAACTACCCAATATGCTCTTTCGAAGATTGACGCAGAGAAAGAAGTATTAAAATTAAACAATTCAATTGTACTTAGATTTGAGCCGATTTATGGAATTGATGTATATAGTAAAAATATTGTTTTTGGCACTAATACATTTCAATCAGAAGTAAATGTAGCATTCCCAAATTTGTTAAGAAGGCCAATTTTTATCAATGATGTAGCATCTATTATTACTCTTCTGATTAGGAAAAATCAGCAAGGAATTTTCAATGTTGCTGGGGGAAGTACGTTAAAATGGTTAAATTTTCTGAATCATTTAGCCTCTTTAGAAAATACAGAAGATAAGATAAAAACTGTTGATAATGCGAGTTGGATGCTGTCACCACCATACAATACTAGTTTAAATACAGAGAAAATTATCTTACTTGGCGCTAAAATAACTGGCTTTCAACAAGCATTAAAAATAATAAAAAAGGAGGATAGTTTTTGACTCATCAAATTAAAAAATGTCGAGCATGTGGTTCAGCTAATTTAGAGAAAGTTTTTGAGCTTGGCAATCAGGCATTATCGGGAGTATTCCGCTCTAAGGATGTTGATGATATCTTGTCTGGTCCTTTGAATCTGTGCCAATGTACTCAATGTAGTTTAGTGCAATTAGAGCATTCATACCCGTTAGATGAGATGTATAACGAGAACTATGGTTATCGATCTGGTGCAACAACTTATATGAAAAGCCATTTGAACAATATTATTGAATTTGCAAAAAAAAATACTTCTCTGAGAAAAGGTGATTATGTTTTAGATATTGGCTCTAACGATGGAACTTTACTTAGCTGCTATCCAAAGGAGAAATATAATAGAGTCGGCATAGATCCGGTTGCTAAAAAGTATTTAGACCTTTATGACAATGACATAAAGGTTGTTACTGATTTTTTTAATATAGATAATTACTTATCAGTCGCCTCTCAAAAGGCAAAGATTGTTACTTCTATTTCAATGTTTTATGATCTTGAAGAGCCGGTTAAGTTTGCACAAGAAGTTGCTAGTATTTTAGATGTAAAAGGCGTTTGGGTTTTTGAACAAAGTTATCTTCCAGCAATGTTAAGGCAGAATTCATATGACACAATTTGTCATGAACATTTAGAATACTATTCTCTCAATGCTATAGAATATATTATGAAACAAGCTGGTTTGACAATTATAGACGCCTCTCAAAATGAAGTGAATGGGGGGAGCATTAGACTTGCAGCGGTTCGTTTAGATAGCCCGTCTTCTAGTAACGTTTCACCCGAAGCAATTTCTCTTATGGAGCAAGAGAAAAATCATAATATTCACTCTATAGCTACATTTCGATCTTTTCAGGAAAATGCGGAAAGACAAAAAACAGACTTAATAAAACTCTTACACGAACTGAAAAAAGCAGGCAAAACAGTTGTAGGTTATGGGGCCTCAACTAAAGGCAATGTGATTTTACAATATTGTGGAATAAGTACAGACTTATTGTCTTGTATCGGCGATATCACCCCTTTCAAGGATGGGACTTATACGCCTGGAACAAAAATACCTATCGTCTCAATGGAAAAAGCAAAGGCGATGAAGCCTGATTATTTTTTAGTCTTGCCTTGGGGTTTTAGAAGTGATATTCTTTTGCGCGAAAAGGGGGATGCACTTAATCAGGGTATCAAAATGATTTTCCCTTTACCATTTGTTGAAATAGTTAGTTAATGGCATGAGTAATTTTAATAAAGCAATTGATTATTCTATTGTCATCCCTGTATATCAAAATGAAGCCTCGTTAGAGGATACGTTTAACACTTTAAAAGAAGGTGTGATTGATAATAATCCTCATTATTCTGTTGAAGTTATTTTTGTAGATGATGGCTCAACTGATAATTCTTTTAAAATACTGCAGAAAATATATGAGACTTATCCAGAATTAATTGTTCTTATCAAACTTACTAGAAATTTTGGCACCTATCCAGCGATTGTTGCAGGTTACGAAAAAGCAAAAGGAAAGTGTATTGTTAATATTTCAGCAGACCTCCAAGACCCCCCTGAATTAATCAACGAAATGCTAAATCATTATTTTAACGATGATTGTAATATTGTTATTTGTCATAGAGAGTCGAGAGATGAGAGCTTTTATAGAAAGTTAACTTCAAAAATATTTTATAGAATTATAAAAAAATATTGTTACGCTAATATGCCCATTGGTGGTTTTGACTTTATTTTAATTAGTAACAAAATTAAGGATGAAATTTTAGAAAATTTAGAAGCAGACTTTTTCTTACAAGGAGAGGTTCTATGGGCAGGTCACGATGTCAAATACATTCCATACAAAAGAAGAGAAAGAGAAAAAGGTGCAAGTCAGTGGACTTTTTCCAAAAAACTAAAATGGTTTCTTGATTCTATTATGAGTTGTTCATTTTTTCCAATTAGATTCATGAGCTCTCTAGGGGTATTTTTTGCTTTGGTTGGTTTTATATACGCAATCGTTGTCTTTATTCAACGCTTGTCATCAGATGATTATATTTATGGTTGGGCACCTATAGTAATTTTGATACTAGTTTTATCAGGTTTTCAAATGTTGATGCTAGGAACGATTGGTGAATATGTATGGAGGACGCTCTCACAAAGTAGAAATAGACCTAAGTATGTAATCTCTAAAATTATTGATAAAGTGGAATAAGTGACTTGGAATGTGCCAAAATATGTCAGACCATTTAAGGTCAGCCGAAGAGGGTGGTGATTTTTGCCTACAAAAAATTGAAAATTGTTTAATGAGTTCCAATAGTTTTTTATTGAAAGATATTGTTGTTGGGCAGGCAGTTGATTGTGTTTGGCAAGTAACAATAGAGCAGATTGATCAGTTTGCTTTATTGAGTGGAGACTATAATCCCTTACATGTTTCTGCTGAATACGCGGTTAGCAATGGTTATCAAGATCGTGTCGCTCATGGTTTTTTATTCGGTGCACAACTTTCTGGGATAATTGGTATGTTGTTACCAGGAGAGAATTGTTTGTTGCGTTACAAGAGGGAGATGCTATCAATTCTCCTACAGTCTTGTTAGGAGATAGTATTACACAAGATGTTTTGAAGAACTATCGTATTGCCCCAAAAGGCGAGGTTGCAAATCTAACAACAAATAGGGCGAATGGAGTAGTTGGGTCAATGTTTTTACTAGAAAGATATTTAGAAAAAAACATTCCACCTAAAAGGATTGTATTTGCATCAACCCCAGAGTTTTTTGGATATGATCCGGAAGGGAAGGCTGCTGAAGTTTATTTAACCTCTGTTTTTAATAAAATCGAAGAACAGAAATGGTTATTAAGATATATGAGTAATGTATTTGATAACCAGAAAATTGAACCTGCAATCATGAATATTGAAGGGAAAATTGGATATAAGATACTTGCATTACTTGCATCGACACCAGATAGTCTAATTGAAGGAAGTGAAATACCAAATCAAATGCCAGTTTTAGAGTCTTCATCTATTCATCTATCTGTACAGCGTGGTATAAATGAACGCGCAAACAAACCTATTACATTATCCAAAACTGTTGGCACTGCATTGATTGATATATGTAAGATGACTCCTGAATCTGACTTGTATATTATCATAGCGCCAATACCAACAACAACTTACCTAAAAAGAAAAGAAAAAGATGAAATTAAAAAATTAAAAACCAAGTTATTTAACTATCTTAATAACGACTGTTTGAATTTTAATTTTATAGATTTAAACGAATATAGAGTTTTTCCAGATGTTTCAATGCGAGATTCTAATCATTTAAGACGGCCAGGGTGGACAGCTGAATATGCAAAACTATTAAAATATATTGTAGAAGGGTTGGGTGATAATTAGTTACAACAAAAGGAACTGTAATCCTCCCAAAAATTAACACTCAGTAAAAGTAGAATTTTCTTATAATAAAAACATAAGGAGATTCAAATGAAGACAACACGTAAATCAGATTCACAAATCATGCAGATACTTAGACAAGCTGGCTCAGGCGTTCCAGTATCTGAGCTGTGCAGAGAGCACGGTATGAGTAGCGCCACTTTTTATAAGTGGCGTGCTAAATACGGTGGCATGGACACCTCAATGATCACCAGACTCAAAGAGCTCGAGGCGGAGAATGCTCGTCTTAAAAAGATGTACGCTGATGAGCGTTTAAAAGCCATGATCGTACAAGAGGCTTTAACAAAAAAGTTCTAAGGCCATCTCTACGCAAGGAGATGGCCAGACAGGCTATCAATGACCATCGGGTAACAGTAAGGTTGGCCTGTCAGGCATTTAAAATCAGTGAGACATGTTATCGGTACGATCCAAGGCTATCATCCGAGAATGAGCTAATTGCTGACTGGTTATTACGATTAACCACAACACACAAGCAATGGGGTTTTGGATTGTGTTTTATGTATTTACGTAATACCAAAGGCTTTAAATGGAATCACAAGCGTGTATATCGTATCTACAAGCAATTAGAACTTAATCTTAGGATTAAGCCTAGAAGAAGAATCAAACGCAACAAGCCGCAGGCTTTGAGCGTGCCGTTGTCAATTAATCAAACCTGGTCAATAGACTTCATGTCCGATTCATTAAACACAGGCAGGAAGATTAGAACCTTTAATGTGATTGATGATTACAACAGAGAGTGCTTAGGCATTGAGGTAGATCACTCTTTGCCAGCGCAAAGAGTGATTAAATCGTTAGAACAACTCATTGAGTGGCGCGGTAAGCCTAAAGCAATAAGATGTGATAACGGACCAGAATACATCTCTCACGCACTCAGAGAATGGGCACAAGCAATGGGTATTGAGTTGATGTATATACAACCAGGCATGCCAACTCAAAATGCCTATATAGAAAGATTTAACAGAACAGCAAGAAACGAATGGTTAAACATGCATATTTTTGATTCAATCGAACATGCGCAAAATTTAGCAACTCAATGGATGTGGGTATATAATAACGAACGACCCCATAGTTCGATTGGTGGGATTCCACCAAGAAAGCTACTTGAGGCTATTTAAACAACGGAGATTCTATTTTTAGCAAGCGTTAGAAATGGGAGGATTACATGGGCATGATGCCAAAATAAAGCCTTTATAAGGTGCCAATTACAATTTGTAAAAAAGATTTAGTCAACTAATTAAGCCCCTACATAATTTACAAAAATCCATTAAGCAAAGAATGCTAATAAATTGCATTTTTACAAATATATAGTTCCTCACATTCACCTTTAACTTTTGAAATTGGAAGGTTTGTATTTTGTTGCAGTAAACTCACAGCCTTTTGTTTTGATTCGCCAACAACAAGTTTAAAGATGTAACTCGACTTGTTTAGTTGCTTGTATGACATACTAACTCTTTGTCTAGGTGATTTTGGTGAATTATTTTCAATAATAACCATTTGATCCTCAGGATGTGAATGATTTAGAAACAATGAAGCCACATGACCATCTTCGCCCATGCTTAGTAGCACAACATCAAATTTATCAATTCTATTTAATATTTTTTCATACTCTTTTTGAGCTTCCAGTAAACCTAATTCTGGTCGAATAAAGTGAATATTTTTTTTAGGAATTAGACTACTATTTAACCATATTTCATTAATAATTCTATCATTTCTATCTTTATGCTCTATGGGCAAAAAGCGCTCATCACCTATATAAATATGCCATTTATCCCAAATCGAATCAGATTTAGATAGAATTCTATATAAATTAAGGACACTTTGACCACCGGTTAAAACAATATTAAAACAATTTTTTTTTAAAATAGATTCTTTTGCAATGCTTAATATCTTTTCTGATAGCTTCTGTGCAAGAGGTATTTCATCATCGAAAATAAGCCAATTATTGTTTAATATTTTCATGAATGGCAACAACTACAATGACCTTGGTATTTACTCATCTTACCAATGCCCGGATTAAAAGTATTGGTTGGATCAAGTTTTTTATAAAACCTCTGTAAACTATTTTCAGCCTTATACAGATGTCCAACATTATGCTCGGCAGGATACTTTGCACCTTTTTCATCAAGCATTGCAAGCATCATCAGCTTCATTTTTTGTCTATCAGTACCTTTTTTAAAAATATAATTTTGATGAAAAACATTACACATAAAATGTCCATAATAAAGTACATGAACAAGGCTGTTATTAATCTCTTGAGGGAGTTTTTCAACCCAGTCATCATCATTACGGCGCAATGCAATATCTAGTGATAAAATTCCCTCTACTTCATTACTATGAATCATTTGATAACGCCCGGCTGCCGCTCCAGCTGCAAAACGATGTAGTAAAGCTTTATTGCCCTCGTCAACCCTACAGGCAAAAAAACTACTATCGTATTCTTTAGACCAACACCTCTTCAGATAATTATGAGCCTCATTAATACCTTTATCGCTCACCTTCAGAATTAGGTGATGTTCATATTTATCACGGAATTTAAGCATGCGTTTAGGTAGATGCTGTGGAAATAATTTACTCAAATAAAATAAAATTTTATCTGGCAATGAATCAGATAATAGTGGTAATCGCTTTAATAGATGCTCAATTTTTGCCTTAACGACAAAGAATCGCGCCATATTCTCCGTGCCTAAGTAATTAATAGATAAAAAGGTATCTTTGCCATAAGCTTCAGTTATCTTAAAAATCGTACGGTGTAGATATTCTGCCATCTCTGGAAGATACTCAAAATTTGTTAAAATATCCTTGCGTAACTGAGTTAATTTTTCCGGGTTATTAGTGCCGAGGTAGAACACTTGCTCCTTCTCTGGCACAGCATAAGTATCAGTTCGTACAGCAAACACACCGAGCTTCCCTGCACAGCCACTAGCTTCAAATAGTCGTCGCTTATCAGCATTATAACGAGCTGGAACATCTGACTCTACATTACGCACACGATCAATATATTCATGATCAGAAGCCATTCCTGTGTCATACTGAATATTAATTGGGTCAATATTACCTGCCTGAATATTATTAAGAATTTCTTCAGGTGTTTCGCCTAACCCGTCAATACCAAGATGGTTAACTAGATGCAGTTTTCTATTTTTATCAACTTGTGCATACAAAGCAAATTCTGTATAGGCGGGGCCACGCTTAACCAAAGCGCCACCTGAGTTATTAGCTATGCCACCAATAACAGTTGCACCAATCTGAGATGATCCAATTACCGAATGGGGGGCACGATTAATTTCTACCAACTTTTCTTCAAGGCTGTGTAAGCTAGCACCAGATAAGCTAATCGCTTGCTTGCCATTATTGATTAAGTAAATCTGTTTAATGTTGAGTGTGTTAATAATAACCACATCTCTATCATATGCATCGCCACTTGGTGAAGAACCTTCAGTTAAACCTGTTTTTGCCGCTTGCATAATAATAATACAATTAGTATTTACGCACACCTCAATTAACTTCCACTGCTCTAAAATAGTACTAGGAAATACAACTGCTAATGCTACACCCTTGCCAGAACGAAATCCACTACGATGGTAAGCTGTTTGTATTGGTTTTGTTAGCACATTCTTAACGCCAACAATATTGTTAAACTTCTGAATTAATTCATTTCGTGTCATTTTTATGATCTATCAAAAATACTTATTATTCAAGATAGTCTGGGGCTTTGAAGCCATGCTTTTTAACTAAAGAGTCTCGTTTGGCAATATTAATATCATTTTCCATCATCTCGTACACCATTTCTTTAAAGTTAATTTGTGGCTCCCATCCAAGTTTTTCTTTAGCCTTAGTTGGATCGCCAAGTAGAGTTTCTACTTCGGTTGGTCTAAAATATCTGGAATCAACTGCAACTATTAACTTTCCAGTTTCAGATTCATAACCTTTTTCATTCATTCCTTCTCCTTCCCAGCAAACAACCTTTCCTAAATAACCCCAGGCAAAGTTTACAAAATCACGTACAGAATACTGGACACCAGTGGCAATACAAAAATCATTAGGCTCATCTTGTTGTAACATGAGCCACTGCATCTCAATATAATCTTTTGCATGGCCCCAGTCACGCTTGGCATCCAAATTACCAAGATAGACTGTATCTTGCAGACCTAGTGAAATACGAGCTAGTGCTCTAGTGATTTTGCGAGTAACAAATGTTTCACCTCGTACAGGAGACTCATGATTAAAAAGTATACCATTACACGCATACATGCCATAAGCCTCACGATAGTTAATGGTAATCCAATAAGCGTAAAGTTTAGCTGCCGCATAAGGCGAACGAGGATAAAATGGCGTGGTTTCTTTTTGAGGAGTCTCTTGTACTTCACCATACAACTCTGAGGTAGAGGCTTGATAATAACGTGTTTTCTTTTCCAATTTTGAAATACGAATAGCCTCCAGTATACGTAGCGCACCTAAAGCTACAGTATCTGCAGTGTATTCTGGTGTTTCAAATGATACAGCAACATGAGATTGTGCACCAAGATTATATATTTCATCAGGTTGAATTTGCTGGATGATTCGTACTAAACTCATTGAATCAGACAAATCTCCATAATGCAAAATAAATTTACCATCAGACTCATGTGGATCTTGATAAAGATGATCAATGCGATCAGTGTTAAACGAAGAGGAACGGCGCTTAATGCCATGCACTTCATAGCCTTTATCTAATAAAAACTCTGCTAGATAAGATCCGTCTTGTCCTGTAATACCAGTAATTAGTGCTTTTTTTATCATTCTCTCTCACCCTCTTAATTTTTTATTATTTTCTAAAAACCATTCATAGGTTTCTTTAAGGCCATCTTTTAAAGTAATTGCGGGCTTCCAGCCTAAATTTTCTATTTTAGATACATCTAGTAGTTTTCTTTTAGTGCCGTCAGGCATTTTAGTATTGAAAACAATTTCACCATCAAATCCAACAACCTCTTTAATTGTTTGCGCAACATCTTTAATTGTAATATCTGTACCAGTGCCAATATTAATATG
>Ga0233443_1003169_pt1 | contig 11798 bp, 11 predicted proteins | sample SI_123_September_2_FD_182784 | JGI IMG/M metagenome (GOLD analysis project Ga0233443, IMG submission 182784) | Seawater microbial communities from Saanich Inlet, British Columbia, Canada - SI_123_September2016_200_MG | ecosystem: Environmental > Aquatic > Marine > Inlet | place: Canada: British... | reverse complement strand
ACCGTATTTATTCATCAGGAAGGTATTGGAAATAAATCTATGAATATCTTGACTTTATTAAGTGAGGCTTGGGTCGATTTACTTCATGTATAGAAAAAAATATTATTTAGAATTGGAGTTGTAATCCCCCAAAAATTAACACTCGGTAAATGTAGAGGTTTGTTAAAATATTAGCAATTGAAAATCTGTTTTTTAGATTGTTATAAAGTTCTTGGTGAGGGGTAAGTTAGAAGATATAAATAAAGCCGACAAAACGCCGACAAAGAACACTTAAAAACGTCTTATATCGCTTTAAAGTACTCTGAAAATGCTTTAGTAGAGCGGTATAGAGTGTTTTTAGATGTTCTGGCCTGGGCTTTTAATCCGCTGGTCGAGCGTTCAAATCGCTCACGCCCCACCATACACCTAAAGGCCTACAGACAATGTAGGTCTTTTTTTCGTCTATTGAAAATACCAGGGATCATGACGGGATCATGTTTGGAAAAATTATTTAACAGAGGTGTAATTATAAATTTAGCAAAAGATTATTTTGATTTAAATAGGTTTGTAGTTGCGCAAAAGCAAGATTATGCCATAGCGCTAGATGAGCTTACCCAAGGTAAAAAATATTCTCATTGGATGTGGTACATATTTCCACAAATCAAAGGGCTAGGGCGTAGCCATATTGCACAGAAGTATGCAATACGTAATGCAGAAGAAGCTAGAGCATATCTAGCTCATCCAATACTAGGCACAAAGCTAATTGAGTGCTGTGAAGTATTGCTGGGTTTAAATAGTGGCTATACAGTTTCTGAGATATTTGGATTTCCTGATGATCTTAAGCTAAAGTCATCCATGACATTGTTTGCCAGTGTTTCAGCAGAAGATTCAGTTTTTCATCAAGTTGTTAATCAGTACTTTGATGGAGAGTTTGATAGTAAGACAGTTGATATTATGATGTAGTTGTCAGATTTTATTGCGAGATGCAAAGTCTTGTTCAAGAATTTTGGTGTAAATAGCTGCACATTGTTCATTAGTTAATCTATTATTTTCGTGTCTATTTATAGCCTCGCACATATCTTGAAAAGATAGGTGGCTGTCTGGAGAGCTACTGTTAGTAACCCACTTAACCTTAGCCCAAACAACAAGACCTTGAGAGCTTTCCAAAGTAAATAAATCTGGAAAACTTTCTAACAAACCCTTAGTCTCTTGATTAAGCTGCCTTTCTCCACCAGGAAAGGCTAATTTGAGAACTGGCCTGATCTCCTTGGGCATATTTGAAAACTCTTCTTTTTTAAATAAACCAAACATAAAATATCTCCTTTGAGGAATTTGACAAGAAAAAACACCATAGTTTTTGTGTAGTTACTAGTAAAAATTATTAATTAATTCGACACTCATCTCTAACCTTATATTTCACGTTATTTTTTTTACTCTTACGCAACATGTATTTTAAAATTTTATTGTATTCTGGTTGAGATTTAGACCAGTTGAGTTTAGAGCCACGTTTTAATATTTCCTTTTTGAATAACAATTCCTGAGTCTTAGACATCTTAAAATAATAGCCACTAATTATTTTTTCTATTAGGTTGCGTTTTATTTTTTTGACTTGTTTATCACTAAAATCTTGAGGCTTTAATAATCCTGAGTTAGGTGACCAGGTCCATCCGCCATTAACTACCGTGCTACCACCTAAATAACTGCCCATAATTAACTCCTTGTATTGATGTACGTTATAAAAAATCTTTAAAGTATTTCTTAAGATTTGGATTATCTGTTAGCTCATCCTCTACTTTATTTCTAATCTTTGTTACTTTTGTGCGAGACATATTCATATGATTGGCTATTTGATCAAGGGATAGTTTTTCTTCAGTACGAAAACCGTAATACCAATAGATAAAATCTTTTTCTTCTAGGCTAAAAATCCCACCTAAAGCAGCACATCTTTTGCGTTTATCCATTGATACATTCTCCAGAAATACTGTTGTTCTGTTTAATTATACAACAACATTTTTTTATTCGATTTTTTCTAATTTAGGTTCTTAGTTTAAATAATCTTTCATAAATTTAAGTCTTGGATGGCTACGAAGTTTGTTAAGTGCTTTGGCTTCAATTTGTCTAATGCGTTCACGTGTAAGGTTCATGCTTTGTCCAACTTGCTCTAGGGTTAATGCATTGTCAGTGCCAAATCCGTACCTTAAAGAGATTACATGTTTTTCACGCGGTGTTAGTATTCTGCCTAGCATATCTGCGCGCTTTTCTTTTACACTTAAGCCATTTTCATCTTTATTGTTTACTCTGTTCTCATTAGTAAGTTTGTACACATTAGTAGCAAGCTCGTATTGACTACTCCATTCTTCATTAGACATCATTTATCAACCTCTTGCGTGTTTAAAAAAATAGTTATTTATATAGTGGGCAGTTTGTCCATATAGAGGGGAGTGTGTAGAAAAAATTGTATTTTTCACCCTTGCAGATGATTATATAACAATATTTTTTATTTCGATTTTTTGGTGAAAAGCATTTGTTGATCATTAGGAGTTGCTACATATGCTTAGGGATTATTAGCGTTAGGGTCCAAGATATAACCCGGTTGCTGATAATCCTGGTATCACTGTAAACAGGTGTCAGTGTCTTGTGTTAATTAATAAAAGATAGTTATTGTCATCAGTACCGGGGGGTAGTTCAGTGTGCTGGATGCTAGCTATAAGTTTACTAGACTCGTACTAAGATTAGATATTCTCAAAAGGTTTTTCAATCTTTAGCTAAGTTTAGTTTTTTAAACTACCAAACATGCAGTTAGTCTTTAGTTTTATTCATTCAATTCAACTAGTTCAGTTAGTCTTTAGACTGAATACACCTAGTAGTAAATCTGTTAATTCTAGGTATTTAGGTGATTATAATTTTCGTATTCAGAAGATGAAAATCGAATATTGCATTAATCATCTGATATCATTATGACAAAATATTATTGCTAACTTTAGTAATACATCAAGAGCAGCATTCCTTTAGGTATATTTTTTTAAAATTTACATACTGTCTGCATTTTAAATGCAGATATTCGAACTTATGACATCAATTATTACAAGGCAGAAGGTAGTGTTAGAAAGTATTAAAGAAAAATCTAGCGCCCATATAATAGAGCGGTTATACACTGAATACGATCACAAATTTAATTTAAGACGTGAATCTAGTTTTGCTTCATTGGTTAATTTTTCAATGCACAAGGATGAGCCTTTTCAAAGGTGGCATTATTATCAAGAAGGGTATTCGCCTGATTTAGTAAAAGAAATATTTAAATATTTGAAATTAGATAAAAATAGTGCTGAAATTTTAGATCCTTTTGTTGGCTCTGGAACTACGTTGGTTGCAGCGCAAGAGATTGGGGTAAATGCAACTGGAGTTGAGTTGAATCCATTCAGTCATTATATGGCCAAAGCTAAGACGAAAAAATATAGTCAAACATCTATATCGCAGTGCAAAAGCTTTAAACTTCCAAAATATAGTGAAATAAATGGTGTTTTTGATAGATTTAAATTGTCAATTATTGAAAAACTATATTCTAAAGAAAATCTTACTAAAATTGAATTAATTAGAGATTCAATTGAAAAAATAAATGATAAAGATGCTCAAATTATTTTAAGTGCAGCTTTATTTTCATTACTAGAGGCATGCTCTAATTATAAAAAAGGTGGAAATGGGCTAAAAAAGAGAAAAAGACAAAATGAACTAGATGTCTATGTAGAGTTTAAGTTTAAGCTATCCCAGGTGATTGAAGATGTAGAGTCAATATCATCATCATCAAGGGTTAGGGTATTTAAATCTAATGTAACTGAATTGGGTCAAATAATAGATAACAATTCTATCGATCTATCTATTTTCTCTCCTCCTTATGCAAATTGTTTTGATTATTTTGAAGTGTATAAAATTGAGTTATGGCTCGGTATGTTTGTTAAAGATTATGAGAGTTTGAGAGTACTCAGAAAATCAGCGTTAACTTCAAATTTAAATGCCAATCTCAAAAAAGAGGCATCAGTTAATGATGTTCATTCATCAATTTTTCGACATGTAATAAAGTTAATTAGTGTTGAGGGCTTATGGGATAAAAGGATTCCAAAAATGCTTTTATTGTATTTTTTAGATATGCAAAACATGCTTCACGACTTATTTAAAAAACAAAAAGATGGTAGTTATGTTGCTATAGTGGTTGGAAACTCTGCTTATTCTGGAATTCCTATTGCAACAGATTTAATATTAGCAGAAATAGCGTTAAGTCAAGGATTTAAAGTGAAAGAAATAATTGTGGCAAGAAATAATGAGACATCTTCACAGCAGTATGACAGAATAGGTGAATTGGTAAAATATATTCGAGAATCGATAGTAATACTTGAAAAATGATTAGTGTAAAAAATCTACCAAATATTGGGAAAATAGAAAAAAATGAAACTTATGAAATATTAACAAAAAACGTAGGTTATTTCACACATTCATTTTTTAAGTATCCAGCAAAATTTATTCCACAAATTCCAAGTTGGGCTATTAACAACTTTACCGAAGAGAATGATATAGTCCTTGATTGTTTTGCTGGGTCTGGAACAACTTTAGTCGAGGCTTCAATTAACAACAGAGAGTGTCTGGGTGTTGATTTTGATGAGATAAGTCTACTCCTTTCAGAAGTTAAAACTACACAATTGAGTGCAAAGGATTTTGCAATAATTGAGAAAATTTTATCAAAGTTTGATGAAAAAAAATATAAAAATAAACCACTTCCAGAGTTAAAAAATCTTAAGCATTGGTTTCCTGAACGGAACATATCAACACTAAATGCTTTATATTATTTTATAAAAGAGCAAAAAATATCCAAAAAAGTAAGAGATTTTTTGTTGGTTTGTTATATAAGCTGCATTAGAAAAAGTTCATATTCTGATGAGCAGTCACCAAAACCGTACGTTTCAACTAAGCACAAAAAAGAACCTAAAAAGGCTTTTGAATTGTTTCCTAGTATTGTGGAAAAGTATATTCAAAAAATGAGGTCAGATGAGTATCAATTGAATTATAAAGCTAAATTTATAGGTACCGATGCTAGGAATTTTATAAGCTCAAAATACTACAATAAAGTTAAATTAGTTTGCGCATCTCCCCCTTATATAAACGCATTTGACTATGTTAGGGTTTTAAGATTAGAGAATATATGGCTTAGAAATTTAGATGATAGCAATATCATCCAGCATAAAAAAAAGCAAATTGGTACAGAACAAATATATTCATTAGAATACAACGAAAAACCCAATGATCTTGGAATAGTAGAATTAGATAAGAAAATTCAAGGGTTGTATAAAGTAGATAAAAAAAGAGCACATATAGTGGTTAAATATTTTGAAGATATGGAGGCAAATATCGCCAATATTCACAAGTATTTAGTTAAAAAAGGTCATTATGTTCTGGTTGTTGGAGATTGTAAGATTAGGAAAATAGTTTTTCCTGTTTACAGATATTTGATTGAGATTGCCAACAGGAATAACTATTCGGAGTCTTTTGTTTTTTCATACTTAATCAAAACCCCATATTTGCGAATCCCAAGAAATAATAGAGGCGGGTTAATTAAATATGATAGAGTTATTGTTTTAAGGAAATAGATTATGGCAAGAGATAAAGAATTTTGGTTAATACCAAAGCGTGCCAATCTTCATCAATCAGTCGTTTTATTAAAAGGTATTTGTGAGTTAGGGTATGTTGATAAAGCTTGGAATGCGGCAAAGCAAGACAGGTTGGGTTCATACTTGGGCAAGCGTGGTGCTACAAGAGATGGTAAAACCATAACACCTCAGTCGTTAAGAACGTTATTAGCAAGCATACCCCAATATTTTGGATTTACTTTTATTAATACCGATACAACGCCAAGTACACTTATTGTAACAAACGCAGGCTTTAAACTTATCAATGAGTTTGAGATATTTTTAGAGGAGTATCACTATTCTAGTTTGAAAGATGCAGAGAGGAATAGTGGCACTATAGATTACTCAAAAACATATTTGAATCAGTTCTTAAAATTACAAATAACAAATCCTGTCATATTGAAAGATTGTAGAAATATATTGGTTTTTCCATTATTATTTGTTTTGAGAATTCTTAAAAAAACACGTTATTTAACATATGAAGAATTGGCATATTTTATTTTTAATAAAAGCGGATTATCTGAAGCAGATGTTCGTCTTACAGTTCAAGAAATTGTTGTATTTAGGAGTCTTGATTATAGTAAGCAAGATGAGTTAATTTCACTTTTTAAGGAAACTGATATGGGCAATATTTCTTTAGTACAGGCTCCAACAACAAGTTATTTTCAGAAGTTATGTAGTTATACCGGGCTAATTGATGGAGTTAAAAAACAGTTTTTAACCAATTCTGGAATAACAACAAAAAAGACGATTCAACTCAATGAGAATAGAGAGAGTTTGATTGATTCTATATTAACAAACCATAATTACAAACCTTATGATTTTAAAGATAACTTAGGTCTCTGGTGTGAGTACATTGGAGACCCTGATGTAGTGTCAACACCAAAAGATATTAACGCTATAAATAATACACAAGACGATCAATTAGTTGTTATCTCAAAAGACGGAAGTATAGTAAATGGTGATTTAGTAAAACCCAATTCATCAATATCTTTTCCAGTGATTGAAAATAGAGAATACAAGATTGATATCTACAGTAAAGAAGACGGATCTATTCTCAAAACCTATTCTTATGAGTTTTCTAACAACGTGAGATTTATTGATATTCAAGACATCCCTGGCAACAATGACAGTGTGATAGATCAAGCTCAAGTAGAACAAGAAATTCTTGAGCACATAGACTCTAAGAACTTTTCAGAAGAGTATTTACAATACCTATCAGTTCTTGAAAAGTTAGAAGGTAAACACTATTCAACACATAAAAGTTTAAGGGGTGGCAGGTTAGAGTTTTTATTCTACCAATACTTCTCGTATTTAAAGGACAACAGTGTTATTGATGATGTTGTATGGTATGGAAAAATTGGACAATACGGACTTCCTACATCATCACCAGGTGGTGTACAAGGATCGCCAGATATTATTTTGTATATCGATGACACATTGGTAGTGGTCGAGTTAACTACCATTAAGCCAAAATCTATGCAATGGACAGCCGAAGGAGCTTCAGTTCCCGATCATATTAGGCTCGTTGAAAAGGACAATCCAGGAAGAGAGATATTCGCCCTATATTTAGCTCCTATAATTCATGAAGAGCGTGTTACGAAAGGAATGTTATCCAGGTTGGAAGGTTACGAATCAAAGTTGCATTGTTTAAAGATAGTTGAGTTTTTACAATATGGGAGATCTTTCAACAGTAAGTCAGATTTTAAATCTTATTTAAAGGGAGAGTGAGGAATTCACTACATTTGTGGATCAGGATAATAACCCAAGAACACTCAAATCAGATCTAGATGTGTATTTACATAAATTAACAGGTGAAGAAGTTTATTTAAGTAGAACTGGAGAAAAATGAGTATTAGCCTTTCAAAATCCCTATACACCAAGGGACTCCAGTGTCAAAAAGCACTCTGGCTCAAGAAATACAATAAAGCCGTTTTAACACCACCTGATACCGCCACAATGGCAAGATTTAAGGAGGGCAATACTGTGGGCGACTTGGCTTGTGATTTATTTCCAGGCGGTCGAGAAATTCCTTTTAAAGGTACAACTTTTTCACAAAAGATTACTTTAACGCAAGAGTGGCTAAATGAAGGCATAAATGATATTTATGAAGCCACTTTTGAGTACGATGGCGTGCTTGTGATGGTTGATGTATTGCATAAAAAATCTAATGGTAGTTTTGAAATTTATGAAGTTAAAAGCTCTACTGAAGCTAAAGACATTTTCAGGCATGATGCGTCGATTCAATATTATGTATTAAACGGTCTAGGTTATGATATGAGTGATGTTTATATCACTATTCTTAATACTGATTACGTTCGTGATGATGAGCTGGATGTTCAACAATTATTTACACATGTAAAAGTCACAGATGATGTTCTTGCCTTGCAAGATGATATTCCTGCCACTTTAGGTAAGTTTAGAGAAACACTAACAGACAGGGTAAACGAGCCAGATATTGATATTGGAAGATATTGTAAGAAGCCTTATCCATGTGATGCTATAGATTATTGCTGGAAGCAGCAAAGAAACATTCCTGAGTATTCAGTATTTAATATCTTTCAAATGAATCAAAACCCCAAGTCTGTACAGCTGTACAAGGACGGAATTGTGGCTGTTGAAGATATTCCAGATGATATGAAACTAACAGTCAATCAACAAGCAAAAGTCGACGTATGGAAGGCTCAGGAGGCTGTGATTAACAAAGATGCAATTAAGAGCTTTATTGATTCAATCAGCTATCCTATTTATCATTTTGATTTTGAAACACTTGGTCCAGCAGTACCAAAGTTTAAAGGCATGAAGCCCTACGGCAAGTATCCTTTTCAGTATTCGTTACATATTGAACAAGAAGGTGGAGCGTTAGAGCATAAAGAGTATTTAGCGAACCCTAGAGAAGACCCAAGAGAGACAATATCCAAGCGCATGGTTGAGGATATTCCTAAGGATGCTTGCGTGATGGCATTCAACATTAGTTTTGAAAAAAGCATTATTCGCACGCTAGCTGACAACTATCCAGTTTATGCAGATCACCTGATGAATATTCATGACAACTTTATTGATCTGGCAATACCCTTTAAAAATGGTGATTACTGGATGCCAAGTATGCAAAATCATTATGGGTTAAAGTATGCTTTACCAGCTACTGTGCCTGAAATGAAAAAGGCATATGGTGATCTTGATGGTGTTCAGAATGGTGAAGACGCTATGAGGATGTTTGTTCAATTAGGTGAGGCAACAGATGTAGATGAAATTGCCAAAACTAAATCTGCATTACTGAAATATTGCAAGCTTGATACTTTTGCAATGGCGAAGATTCTTGAAAAGCTTAAGCGAGTGGTAGGATGATTAAATATCTATTACCGTTTCTGCTGCTAAGTTTCAATGCGTATTCTGCCTGCTTGGATGATGCCTATACGACACTGGATATGAGAGAATGTTATACAGATGAGTTAAAAGTTGAAGAACAAAAACTTGAGGGTACATTAACTCAAGCCTATAAAGATTCAGACTGGATTTCTAATGAAATAAGACTGTCTCAGGAGGCTTGGATGAAATATAGAGAAGCTCATTGTAATGCTATTTACACCTCCTATGGCAGAGGTACTATGAGATTAATCGCATATCCTTCTTGTATGGTTAGGTTAACAAAACAAAGAACAGAAGGGCTTCAAAGAAGTTTTACTAATCCGTAACTTGTAGGTAAATGTATGAATAAATTATTAATAGGATTTACTGCTGGAATGTTTTTAACAGGCGGGTTGTTTCAATTTGATATCGATTTGCCAAGATATAAAAGCCAAGCTACTAAAAAATTACAAAGTAAGAACAAACAACTTCAAAGTAAAAATAAACAACTTCAAAGTAAACAGTCTAAGCTAAAGACTGCTGTTAATACCAAAAGAAATAGGCTTTCTGCTACTACTGGAAAGAAAATAGCAAAGAGAACTGCCGCCGCCGCCATACCAGTTATTGGCACTGTATTTATTGTCGGCCTTGGCGCGGAAGAATATTGTGCTGACTTAGAAGAAAGCATTTCATTATCAAATATTGTTAATGATAATGATGAAAAATTTAACTATGATAAGTGCTATATAGATGCAAAGGAAAGTGCTGGTGGACTGTGGGATGCTACAAAAATAGTTGTTGGAAATTGGGTTCAAGAGATTGATTTGATTCCAGATTTTCAATTTTGGGCAGAAGAAGATACCAATGACTAAGCCTGCAATACTCCCCGACTGTGGATAATATGTGTGTTCACTATCGAGAACCTAAAACAGTTCAAAGCGTATTTAACAACTTTAGTAGAAGGTTTGTGTTCGTTCCACAATCATAGACTCCAGTCTTAGGTTAAGTTAAGTCGTTTACGACGTTAAACCGTTCGCTAGTCTTAAGCATGAGCTAAACATATCTAGCTACTAAAAATATGGCTAATCTTAAGCCTGTCCTAGGTTTGTGAACCAGTTGAACCACTTAAAAGTAGTGAGTTAGTTTTTTAGACTACCTACATCTAGCAGGAAACCTGTAAATTAGGATTTTTTTGAAATTATTTAATAGATATATTTGATGTCTTGCAACTGTCTTTACCTGTGCTACTTGTCTGCTAAAGAAGCCTTGTTCATTCTCTACCGAACCATCTTAGAGGTAGGACATCTTTAAACTTTGGTGTATCGTAGTTGCTCTAGTTAGATTAGTAATATCTGGACAGTAACTGGCAAGTTTGCATACGTAAAACGACCTAAAAGCCGGATTTAGCTTTTAGGTCGAGAGATTTTTCGTTAATCGTGTAGCTTGTGTAGGGTAAACACCATTTTCAGGTTAGTTTATTTTTTAATTTCAAAAAAACTGATTTCTAAAATAAAACCCAAAATGGCTACACAAGCTACACAAGCTACATCAACCTCTCACTGGAAGTTTTATACCGATAAATACAATCCCTGCACTGGTACGCTTTTTAGTGTATCTGCGCTCAACCATCTTTTGAGAGAATGTACGATGACTCATACCTGTTTCTCCGTTAGAAGTCGCCCAATTTCTGAAAGACTCATATAGCTCGCTGGATTTTGCACTAAAAGACTGGTCTTTATCACAGCAAACGTATGTCCAGCTATCGATTCTATCATTGTCAGTTTTGTACTCATTAGTGGCATTAGCTATCTTTGTTGGAGGGTTAACCTTAAGGCTTTGATTTTGCCAATTAAGACAACCTTTAATGGCCCAATTAAGAATGCCTGGTAGCTCATTTGTCAGCTTATCTTCCAGCTGGTCATCACGAGTTTTTGCATCGAAAGTCACTTCAAATGGTACCAAGATAACTCTACGCCAGATGCCATGGTCTTCGCCTAAAATAGGCTTGTAGTTGCCCGAAATCCAGAGTTTAAAATTTGGTTTAAATTCAAAGAACTCTTTATGTAAATACCTAGCTGTAACAATGTCTCCACCCGTCATGTGTTTGATTTCAGCATCACTTATATGACTGTCTTCTTCTGTTTCTGTGGTTGAGACAAATCTAGCGCCTTTTAAGCGTGCAATATCGTTAGGAATACTGCCTTTAGCCTTTTTCATGATAGTTGCAACAGGGGTTTGTGCAGCGTAATCATTCAGTAGTTTTTGAATGATGTTGATAAATACACTTTTACCATTTTCACCGAACCCATGAAGAAAGAACAAGAGGTGTTCGCGAGTATCACCAGTTAAAGAATAGCCAACGGATCTTTGCAGATATTCGACTACATCTTTATCATCGGCCATCATCTGGCTAAGTGCATTTTCCCAGACTGGGCACTGTGCATCTTCATCAAACTCTACATTTGCACGTTTCGTAATCATCTGAGACTTGGTGCTAGGCAATAGCTTGCCAGTTCTTAAATCAACAACACCATTTTTTACACCTAGTAGGTATTTGTCATCATCAAGATTTGATTGCGATATTGTTATACCGGGTTCAGTGGTTGCTACATCGACCATTGATGTGAGGCGCTTGATGCTTTCTGAGGCAAGTGCATGAGTAAATAATTTCTTTTGCATTTTTTCATCAGATTCATTTGCAGCTTCTCCAAAAATAGATTTTGCCACTTGCTTGGCAAGTCTGCTCATATGGCCATTTTCATCAGTAGCCCAGATATTGTCATCCCAGTGAATCCA
>Ga0233443_1003157_pt1 | contig 11854 bp, 8 predicted proteins | sample SI_123_September_2_FD_182784 | JGI IMG/M metagenome (GOLD analysis project Ga0233443, IMG submission 182784) | Seawater microbial communities from Saanich Inlet, British Columbia, Canada - SI_123_September2016_200_MG | ecosystem: Environmental > Aquatic > Marine > Inlet | place: Canada: British... | reverse complement strand
GTCCGCTGTTGCCCTTGTAATCCGTGTACCCCGGTTGTAGGCCCGCATAACCTCGACGACACTTCCGGGCTCTGGTGCGGTTGCCAATTCCTTGTGGTTCATTTCAACCGCGACGATGACAACCATATGGTCCTTCGGCGCATCGTAATTATCGTAAATCCATTCCTCACATAAATGAGTGATGCCCACAAGGTCTGCTTCATTTTCCAGCGCGAACTTTTTGACGGCCGCAGTTAATTCTGCGGGTGTCAAATCGCTTTTCTGCTCAGCCTGGGGAACCCGTTCCTTGTTACCTCGACCACCCAGGGAATTATTCATGTCGGCAACATCCGTTACCTCACGACTGGATTTTTCCAGCATCCAGCTCTGCACAGGGGCCCAGGGATGCTTCTTGCGCGGAGGATGCCAGTAAATAGGAGAAGGGCGCCGGACAGTTTCTTCGCCCAGGCCGTTAATGACATTGCCGGGAACCTCAGGCAAAAGTGCGCGTTGTTCGTCGGAAATAAAAGGTTCCAGGATTTCGCCCTTGAAAGACTTTCCAGTCATGATGAACTCCACATATTAATTCTGGCGTTGTTAGCTGGTTTATTTTAAGCTTAAAATAAATGGGAGGCAATCTTTATGGATATCGCTGTAATTGGTGGCGGGCACGGCTGTTATGCCGCCGCTGTGGATTTGACGGAAAAGGGTCACAATGTTCGTTTGTGGCGTCGTGATGCCGCTGCGTTCGGGCCGGTGTTGGAAACGGGCATCATAAATGTCATCGATGCAAAGAGTACGCGTCCTGTAAAAATCCACAAATTGACCGGCGATCTGGGCGAAGCAATGCGGGGCGCGGAATTGGTTGTCATGCCATTGCCCTGTACAACGCATCTGTCCCTGGCGCCGCAAATGGCTTCGCTATGGGAAGATGGGCAGGTGGCCTATTTGCCGCCAGGAACTTTTGGTGGCCTGATTTATGCCAAGGCTGCGCATGATGCTGGTAACAAGGCCAATGTGGCTTTCGGTGAAACCGGTACCTTACCGTACCTTGCGCGCAAACAGGGAGTGGACGAGGTGCGTATCAGCGTCTATGCCACCCGCCTGCCAACGGGGATTTTTCCGGCACGGGAGTCTGAACGCGCCCTCAAGATTATCTCCCAGGCCTACCCGTCAGTTGAACCTCTCAAGGATTTGCTGGACGGTGCATTGATGAATGCCGGGCCGATAATCCATCCACCCTTGATCATGATGAATGCCGGTCCTCTCGAGCATTTTGATGCGTGGGATATTCACAATGAAGGCACCCAACTTTCAATTCGGCGTACCACGGATGCCCTGGATAACGAGCGCATAGCTATTCGTGAGGCCCTGGGGTACACCGCCCCGCATTTCCCGCTGGCGGATCATTATGATGACAGCCGCGATGAATGGATGTACGGCAATTCATCTCATGAAAAACTGACGGACAGTGGGGACTGGCGCGAACATATCGTCCTGACCCAGCATCGATATATGCTTGAAGACACAGCGACAGGTTTATCGTTTCTGACATCAGTGGCCAACCTGGCTGGCGTTGAAGCGCCACTTGCAACAGGGTTTCTTGCCATCGGTTCCGCGATTACCGGTGAAGACTTGTATGCCACAGGGCGTACACTTGAATCCCTCGGTCTAGATCTTGATATTGCGGGATGGAAGGCGCTGCTGCAGGACGGTTTTACCTCATGACAAATATCGTCGCCCTGGGGGCCGGTCGTATGGGGCGGGGTATTGCCCAGGTCTTCGCCTATGCCGGTCATGATGTAACTGTACTTGATTTCAAACCGCGTGACGCTGCGGATTCTGAGAAACTGCTGGCTGCTGGCAAGCAGGAAGTTGCTCAAAATCTGGCATTTCTGGTTGAACTAAACGTGCTTGACGCGTCTGAAGTTGATGCGATCCTCGCGCGAATCCATGGTGCCGGCGCGGACAAGGCTGAAGAAGTCCTTGCTCACGCGGACTATGTTTTTGAAGGCGTGCCGGAGGTGATGGCGGCCAAGGAAGATGCCCTGATCAGGGCAGGCAACTTGACCCGACCTGAGTGCATTATTGCCTCTACGACATCAACCATGTCGGTCAACGCGTTGTCGGATTTTGTAGATGGCCCGGAACGATTTCTGAATGCTCATTGGTTGAACCCGGCCTATCTCATTCCCCTTGTTGAAGTCAGTCCCGGGGACCGGACGTCGGAAGATGTTGTTGTTCAGTTGATGGATTTCCTCAGGTCTGTGGGCAAGGTGCCAGTTCGCTGCAAGGCCTCCCCCGGTTATATTGTACCGCGGATCCAGTCCGTTGCCATGAACGAAGCTGCCCGTATGGTTGAAGAAGGCGTGGCAACTGCTGAAGATATTGATCTGGCTGTACGGGTTGGTTTTGGATTGCGCTACGCGACGATGGGCTTGGTGGAGTTCACCGATTGGGGTGGTGTTGATATCCTTTATTACGCCTGCAATTATTTGCAACAAGAGCTGCAGTCAGACCGATTTGCACCGGCAGAAATCGTCAAGCGAAAAATGGAATCAGGTGAACTGGGCCTGGGGCATGGCAAGGGCTTTTACGACTATTCTGAAGTCGACCCCGACAAGTTCCGCAGTGACAAACTGTCGACGTTCGTTGCACTGCTACGTCATATGGACATGCTGCCCATGCTGGGTGGACGAAAGCCAGAGTGATCGCTAGAGCGTTTCCGGGTTTGCCGGAAACGCAGCGTCGCCTTTGATCCAAGGTGTGTACCAAATATCAACGCAGAAGAGATTCCTTTTAAGTCGGAATCGCCCTAACAAGAACTGTCCTTGAAAGAGCGCTAATCCACCCGGCTTGGTAACCAGGTTGCAACTTCGGGGACTGCGATCAGCAGGGCAAGCACGGCCAGTTCAATCAGGATAAAGGGCAGCGCCGAGCGGACGACTTCGCCCAGGCTGACCTTGAACGGGGCAACACCTTTCATGACATACAGCAGCAAACCAAAGGGTGGTGTCAGCAAGCTGATTTCCATGGTGATCAGCATCAGAACCATCAGCCAGATCACGTCAATCTGAAAAACGACCTGCAATGAAGTCGAGCCCAGAAGAAAGAACGGCAAGGTTAGCAACAACATACTGACCTGATCCATAAAGGCGCCAAGGAATAACAGTACAACCATCATCATGATCACAACCATGAACGGTGTTAGATCAAGTGAAGTAATTTGTTGTAACAATCCGTCTGTAGCGCCGGAATATGACAGGGCCTGACTGAACACCAGAGAACCGGCAATGATGAACAGAATCATGGTATTGATTTTGGCTGTTTCGACGAGGGATTTTAACACTGCACCCCAGCCAAAATCGGCACCATCGATGCCGGATATCTTCACCGTATTCTTGAACAGTTTGAAGAAGTAACAAGCACCCAGAGACGCAAGACTGCCAAGAGCCGCCGATTCGGTTGGTGAAGCAATCCTGAAAAAGATACTGCCGACGACGACGACGAAGATGACCAGCAGAGGCAGGATGTAAAGATAAAATGGCAGCGTGCGGTTGACCAGGCGGTTGAAGCGTCCGTCATAGGCCCCGGACCAACGTGTCTTGCCACCAAGATTAAGCTCTACTGTCAGGGGGGCGTCGAGGCCGCTTTCGTCAGGGTCATATGCAGGTGCCAGGTCCGGGTTAATGATACAGCGGATAATCACATAGGCGAAAAACAGCACCGCCATCAAAATACCGGGAATGATCCCTGCGATCAGCAACTGGGCCACAGATTGTTCAGCCAAACTGGCGAGCAATACAGCAAGTGCCGATGGCGGGATCAGCATGGCGATGCCACCAACTGCCATGATCGGTCCCATGGAAATCGACGGATGATAACCACGCTTGATCATGTCCGGCAGCAATACGGAACCCAGGATCGCTGTGTTGGCGATGGTGGACCCGGATAGGGAAGAAAAAACTGTGCCGCCAACAATAGAGACGACGGAAAGGCGACCCGGTATTTTTGAGATCATGCGATCAATAGCGCCAATGGCCTTGAAGGCCACGCCGGTCTGTAACAGGATTTCGCCCATCAACAAAAACAGCGAGATCGGGGCCAAGGTGTATTTGATGGCGTTGTGAAACTCCATCGGCATGAACATCAGGCCAATGTCGCCGTTCAGGAATAAATATGTTCCGGCAATATTAGCTGCGAAAAAGGCCAGCGCCACAGGCAGGCCAAGGAACATCAGGGTACAAACGGTACCCAGCAAAAGGATAAGTGCGCCATACCATTCCATCGATCAGAACCCCGCTTCTTTGTTTTCAGCGGTTTCGGTAACCACGATTTCATTGGCGCGACGAATTCGAAACAGGAACTCAATCGCCAGCAGAAAAAACGACACGGCGAATACAGTCATCATGATCCAGTTCGCTATACTCAGGTCTTTGTCAGGATAAGTACCATCGGCATATTCCGACATGGCGAGGCGAACGCCGTAGGTGCAAAGGATCAGGCTCAGGATTGCACCGATCAAATCCAGGAAACGTTCAAGCCATGCAGCCGCTTTTTCAGGCAGGGATGAAACCATAACGTCAACACGGACATGGGCACCTTGCTGAAGTACCCACGGGGCACCCAGAAAGACACCAACATAAAGCGCATATTCCACGCCCTCGCTCAGCCACCAGATGGCACCGATACCGGTTTTTACGATCAGGAGATTGAGGGGAATAAGAACTGCGAAAGAGCCAATGGAAACCGCGACAAGGACAATCAATGCATAGATTGTGCGATTAAAAATGGCCTCGATACGATCTATTTGCGTGCGCATTCAGAGGGCCGCCAAACTAGTATTCAGGACAAGTAGTAAACGAAACGGTGGCCCCGATTGCCGACGCCACCGTTCGCATTTACAGAAGATATATTACTTGGTGAAAAGCTTCATCAGCTTTGGACCATGGACGGGACTGCGGGCAAGAACTTCGCCCCAGGCAGCGTCTTTGGCCGATTTCACCCAGAAATCACGCTCGGCACCCTTGAATTCAATGACGCCAACGCCTTGCTTTTCCAACCAGGCATGTTGCTTCTTCAACGAAGCCTTGAATTCAGGACCAGCAGGCTCGCCTTTTGCTTCAGAAGCCATAGCAGCCTTGTTGATCACGTCTTTCACGTCCTGGGGAAGCGAGTTCCATTTCTTCTGGTTCGCCATTGTGAACAGTGTGCTGGTGTAGAAACCAGGCTCAACCCGGTACTTGGTGACTTTCGCCCATGGTGGGACCCAACCCAGAGCCGGCCAGCCATAACCCTGAACGGTATTGTTTTCCATCAAAGTATAGATCTGCGGCAGGGCAGCTGTTTGTACTGTGGCACCAAGGCTTTTAAAGAATGCGGTGTAAACCGGGGCAACACGCAGATGCAAACCCTTCAGGTCCGGTTTGTCGATTTTTTTGCTCAGCCACAGATGGAAGGGACCAAAATCGTGGTGACGAGCGACCATATGAACACCCTTCATGCCCATCAGGTTTGCCATGTAATCCCAGCCACCGTTCTTGCGCAGTTCGGCGTATGTATATTCGGCCAGACGGAATACAGGTGCTTCCGGCAACAGGTTACCAAAATAGGCTTCGGTACAACCGACAAAATCAAAGGCACCTTTTGACAGCTTTTGCGTCAAGGTGAAGGGGCTGCCAATTGCTGGCGCACCGCCGATTAGTTTGACATTGACGACGCCTTTGCCAGCTTCATTGATGGCTTTGACGACGGCTTCAAACGGGCGACCCGGAGGGCTGCCGACGGGAAAGCAACTTGCTGCTGTCAATCTTGTTTCTGCAGAGGCAGTCGTTGGCACCGCAAATGCGGCACCTGTTATAGCTACTGCCGCGGCGGCAAGTGCCAGTGATTTCAAATTCATGGTAATTAACTCCCTGTTGATACCAATTTGATGTTTGATCTGTAGTTTGGTTTTGGTCGATGCAATTTATTGGTTCGGTGTGCATTAGAACAATAAATAGGTGGGTAGTGCAACAATATCATTCGGTTAAATTTCAGAAGACCTACATATTGTGCGTTCGAATCACTCCGCTGCTATATCTGGACTGGTTGTTGCGAGGCCATTTGACGTTACCGTAAAATAGGTGTCAATAATTTCGTCAATCGAGGTGCCTTTTGAGGGGTCAAACCAGCGCGATAACCAGTTACACATGCCTAATATGCCAAACGCAACCATTTTAGGGTCCAAACCATCCTTGAACTCCCCGCGTTCCTGTCCCTCGCGGATCAGTTCGGTCCAGTGATTACTGTATTCATCCCACGTGCCCTGCAACTGGCCCAGCTTTGACGGGTCTGCAAAAAAATGGTCTTCGCGCAATGCGATAGACATCTCCAGATAGGTCGGATCAAAGCTAGCCAGGTGGTTTTCGAAGGCGGCGCGCAGTTTTTCCGGGCTTGTCATATCCATTCTGCGAATGTTGCGCATGCCGGTAAGCAGGCTTTTGCTCGATGGCAACAGGACTTCAAGCAAGATATCGTGGCGGCTTTTGAAATAATAATATATCGCTTCCCGCTTGATACCGACCGCCGTCGCAATATGTTCAATCGAAGTGTTGGCAACGCCTTTGTCCGCGAACAGTTCAGCCGCCCGACGCAGGATTTCAGTTCTGCGGTTCATTGCCATAATCCGGTTTCCAATAGTCAGGTCATCACAAAGCAGCCGAAAATCGGCAAATTCAACTCTCTCGATTTTTACTCTAGTCAGCTTCCTTACATATTGTAAAGAAAATTTTACGGTACCGTAAAATTTTTTGTTTACAGATCGTCGATTCCTGTCTAGCTTTTGGCAGATGCCGATCAGGGGGACTTTCGACCTGTGTGGCGAACACGAATTCAAAATCGGAAACAACAGAATATCCATGGACCTCTCTCGCTGGATCATACGACACGCTGATTTCACGCCTGATAAAACTGCTTTGCGGTTTGAAGGCGAAGATATCAGCTATGCTCAATTTGCTGCGATGATCGAAGCTCTGGCGGCGGCGATGGCGAACAAACTGGATGTCACCCATGGCGACCGTATCGCTGTGCTGTCCCTGAATTCTCCGGTGACTTTGGCTTTGCTTTTTGCCTGTGCCCGACTGGGGGCCATGATCTCACCTCTGAACTGGCGGCTGGCGGGGCCGGAACATAACCGGATGATCGCTGATGCCCGGCCGAAGGCATTGTTCGTTGGCGAGGAATTTATTGACAACGTGGATGGCAGTCGCGACGAAATCGATGTGCCGCATTTTGTTGCCATGAACGGTGAAAAAGAAAACTGGATCAGTCTCGATAACCTGATCAAGGAATTCAAGGATGTGAATGCACCGGTCAGTGGTGGTCCGGAAGACGCGCTTTTGCTGTGTTATACATCCGGATCAACCGGCGTGCCCAAAGGTGTTGTACTGACGCAAAATGCCATGCAGTTCAATGCGATCAACAGTATCCACATGCATGGTCTGGTTGGCAGCGATGTTGTCTTGACGTCGCTACCTTTGTTCCATGTCGGGGGCTTGAATATTCAGACCATGCCTGCCCTGCATTTGGGGGCAACAACAATCCTGCAAAAGCAGTTCGAGCCGGATGCAACATTTGATGATCTGGAGTCAGGGTATGTCACGCTGTCTGTCCTTGTCCCTGCGCAGATGCAGGCGATGGTCGCGCATCCACGGTGGGCGACGGCGTCATTTGAAGGTGTGCGATCTGTGACAACAGGTTCCACATTTGTGCCGCACAGCCTGATCGAAAAATTTCATAACAAATCTGTTCCTGTTATTCAGATTTACGGATCCACAGAAACCGCACCGATAGCAGTTTATACAACGGTAAACGACGCCCACAGCAAGCTTGGGTCAACAGGCAAAGCTGCCATCCATTGTGAGATCCGCCTTGTCGACGACGATGGTATAGATGTTGAGCAGGGAACGTCAGGAGAGATTCTGGTTCGTGGTGCCAACGTCATGCGTGAATATTGGCAGCAGCCGGACGTTACACATGAAGTTCTTGATGCGGAAGGTTGGTTCCAGACAGGCGATATGGGACACTTTGATGAAGAGGGCTATCTTTATGTTGATGACCGAAAAAAGGACATGATCATTTCTGGTGGTGAAAATATTTACCCGGCAGAACTGGAAAATATCCTGGCCGAAGTCGATGACCTTGCTGAAGCTGCGGTCGTTGGAAAAAGTGATGCGAGGTGGGGTGAAGTTGCGGTTGCTGTCTGTGTGTTGAAAGATGGACGAACGTTGAAAGAACAGGATGTGCTGGCCGCATTTGAAGATAATCTGGCACGCTATAAACATCCAAAAGAAATAGTATTTACAGATCAGTTGCCCCGCAACGCGATGGGCAAGGTCGTCAAGGATGATGTCAGAAAACTGGTCAGTGAAATAACAAACGACCCGGTAGAAAGCCTGGAGGCTATGAAGATATGAAGATCGGTATTGATGTTGGTGGCACGTTCACCGACTTTTTCCTTGTTCGCGAAGGTGAAGCTCCGAGAATTCACAAGGCGTTGTCTACACCAGATGACCCTTCAATAGCAGTCATCCAGGGGATGACTGAGCTGGCCGAAATGCTGGATCCACCCATGACCCTGGAACAGTTCGCAGGCGAGCTGGAAACCATTGTTCACGGCACAACGGTGACGACGAATGCAACGCTGACGCGGCGTGGTGCCAAAAGTGGCCTGATCACCACTGAAGGACTGCGCGACGCGCTGGAAATGCGGCGCGGTATCCGCGAGGAACAATATAATAATCGCTACACCAACGTTAAACCGCTGGTCGAGCGCTATCTTCGTGCCGGTGTAGGTGGCCGTCTGGACCGCAATGGACGTGAAGTTGAGCCCCTGAATCTGGATGATATCAGGGCGGCGATTGAGCTGTTTAAGGCTGAAGACGTCAAGGCAGTCTCGATCTGCTTCATGAACGCTTTTGCCAATCCTGAGCATGAACAGGCTGCAGCCGAGCTTGTGCGCAAGGAAATGCCGGAGGCCTATCTCACAGTTTCAACAGACCTGCTGCCGTCGATCCGCTTTTACGAGCGCATCAGCACCACAGCTCTGAATTCATATATCGGCCCCATTCTGGATCATTACCTGAACCAGCTGGTGGGTCGGTTGTCTGACATCAGTTTCAATGGCGTGCTGCTGATCATGCAATCCAACGGTGGCGTTATGTCCCCGCAGGTGGCACGCGAAAACGCCGCGCTTACTTTGCTGTCGGGTCCTGCAGGCGGACCCGGTGCCGGGCACATCTATGCCAGGGCGCATGACTATAACAACAGCTTGACCGTGGATATGGGCGGTACCAGTTTCGAAGCTGCCCTGGTTGTTGACAGTCCCATCATGGTCAATGACGGCCAAATCGATCGTCACCGTATTGCCCTGCCTATGCTGGGTATACACACCATTGGTGCCGGTGGCGGTTCCATCGGCTGGATCGATGAAGGTGGCTTGTTGCGCATGGGCCCACAAAGTGCCGGCGCGGCACCGGGGCCGGTGAGCTATCAAAAGGGCGGTGAATTACCTGCCTGTACCGATGCCAATCTGGTACTGGGTTATCTCAATCCGGGTTTCTTTGCCGGTGGCAAGATGTCCCTGGATATCGATGCCGCCCGTGCCGCGATCAAAAAGCACATTGGCGATCCCATGGGGCTCAGCATCGAAGAAGCTGCCGCCGGGATGTATCGCATCAACTGTAACAACATGGCCCAGGGTGTGCGCGAAATCACAATCAAACGAGGATTTGATCCGCGCGAGTTTCCGATGGTTGTCGCGGGCGGAGCAGGGCCGATCCACTCTTGCCTGATCTGTTCGGAACTGGACATGCCGTTCATGATCGTGCCGCGTGAAAGTTCGATCCTTTGTGCTGTCGGCATGCTGATGGGCGATATCAAACACGATTTTGTCCGTACTTTTGTGTCACTTCTGATGGAGGCCGACTGGGCTGATCTGAATACCCGGATCGATAGCATGATCGCCGAAGGTGACAAAATGCTTGAAGAGGAAGGCATTCCGGCTGAGCGTCGGGAAGCCCACGTCAAATTTGATTGTCGGTATCTCAAGCAATATCACGAAGTCTCTTTTGTGGTACCGCAGGATGCATTGAAAGCAGGTGATGGCGAAGCCATTGCCCGGGCTTTTCATGCGGAACACAATCGCCTCTACGGCTATTCCCTGGAAGATGCTGACGAGGATGTTGCCGTTGAGATCATCAACGTCCGTGTGCAGGCCGTTGGTATTACCGAAAAACCTGAAATCGCGACCAGTGAAAAATCCGGTGCAGACCCGTCCGCTGCGGAAAAAGGTGTCCGGGACATGTATATTCCGGAGTATAATGAATTTCGCGAAACCGGTGTCTACGACGGTCACAAACTTGTGCATGGTAATCAACTGACTGGTCCCGCCATGATCGAGCAAGTAACCACAGCGATCTTTGTCAGCGCAGATTACGACTGCGTGGTCGACAGTTATGGTTCTTTCGTTCTTTACAGAAAAGGTCGTGAAGACCTGGTGGAAAAAACAATCAAGGGAGGCTCGGCATGAGTAAAATTGATCCGATTCTGTTGTCCGTTTATGCACGGACATTCAAGTCTATAACAGATGAGATGAGCATTTCAGTTCAGAAGACAACACGCTCGCCTATCCTCTGTGAAGCCAAGGATTTTGTGACCGGACTATATGACGCCGAAGGACGCATGCTGGAGCAAACAGAAAATCTGCCAATACTTGCGTTTTCCCTGGCACCTGTTTGTAAATATATTCTTGAATTCTTCGAAGGTGATATCAATGAAGGAGATGTCATCTTCCACAATGATGTCTTTTCCATGGGTAACCAGAACAATGACGTTGCGGTTTACAAACCGATCTTTTTTGAAGGTGAACTGGTTGGTTGGTCAGCCGTAAAGGGCCATCAGGCTGATATCGGCGGCAATGTGCCCGGTGGTTACAATCCGGATGCCACAGAAGTCTGGCAGGAAGCCCTGCGTATTCCGCCCGTCAAGGTTTATGACAGGGGCGTACTTCGCAAGGATGTCTGGGACCTGATTTTTGCCAATATTCGTTTTGAGATGGTGCAGCATGACATGCGGGCCCAAATGGGCGCCACCGTCGTGGGCGAGCGGCGCTTGCTGGAACTGTTGAATAAATACGGGCTTGAAAGCTATAACGATCACAAAATGGCCCTGTTTGATTCCACACGTCAGATGATGGAAAGTGAGATCGCCAAGATTCCCAACGGACAATATTCCGGTGAGGGCATGGTCTATTTTGATGGCCACCATCTAGGCAGCAAGTTCACAATTCGTGTTGATATTGACGTGCGCGACAAGGAAATCACTTTTGACTATTCGCGCACAGACGATCAGACCAACGGATTTGTTAACGGCACCTATACCTCAAGTGCTTCAGCGACCATCCTGACCCTGTTGCAAATGATCAATCCGGACATTCCGCACAATGAAGGTATGGTTGAGCCACTGGAGATTATCATTCCGGAGGGCACAATCCTGAATGCGTCCTACCCCAAGGCAACGACTTTCGGGAACCATTTATGCCCACCCAATGCAGATGCCATCATGCGGGCCCTGGCACCTGCCATTCCTGATAATGTAACGGCGGGCTGGAATAATCTTTTCTGTTCCCTGACCTCTGCCAGGGATGAGGAAAAAGACGATACCTATGTCGATATCTTCTTCATGGGCCAGAAGGGCGGCTCCGGTGGCATGAAGGGCACCGACGGCTATGACCATATCGGTATGATTGATGCCTCTGGCGGTATGGTTGATCAGGACTATGAAATGTTCGAACAGCAAACACCTCATTTGCTGAAGAAGCATGAATACACAACCG
>Ga0233443_1003154_pt1 | contig 11857 bp, 8 predicted proteins | sample SI_123_September_2_FD_182784 | JGI IMG/M metagenome (GOLD analysis project Ga0233443, IMG submission 182784) | Seawater microbial communities from Saanich Inlet, British Columbia, Canada - SI_123_September2016_200_MG | ecosystem: Environmental > Aquatic > Marine > Inlet | place: Canada: British... | reverse complement strand
TGAGTAGCCGTAATACCATCGCGGGTACCGGTTACTTTGAAATCCATATCACCCAAATGATCTTCATCACCCAGTATATCAGAAAGAACTGCATAGTTGGTTCCACCTTTCTCCGAGATTAAGCCCATGGCAATACCGGATACCGGCTTATGAATTTTCATTCCTGTGTCCATAAGTGCAAGTGTACCTGCACAAACAGTTGCCATAGATGATGAGCCATTTGACTCGAGGATGTCAGATACTATACGAATTGCGTAAGGATTAACATTTCCATCCGTTGGGATCATTCGTTTCAGGGCTCTGTGAGCCAGGTTTCCATGACCTACCTCACGACGTGATGTTCCTCTGGCAGGACGGGCATCTCCGGTTGAGAAAGGTGGGAAATTGTAATGTAACAGGAATCTGTCAGTTCCCCGATTCATTGCTTCATCAATGATCTTCTCATCCAGTTTGGTACCCAGTGTAACTGTGGTCAGAGATTGAGTCTCGCCACGTGTAAATACAGCAGATCCATGTGCAGATGGCAGGTAATCGACTTCACACCAGATCGGACGAATATCGGTAGTCTTACGACCATCCAGTCTTGCTCCCTGGTCTAATACCAATCTGCGGACTGCTTCCTTATGAACATCGTGATAATAACGGTGGATGAGTCCTTCGTTAATTTCCTCATCTCCTTTTTGTTTTTTGTATTCTTCAGTGAATTCCGTGATGATGGCATCAAAATCTTCAGCCCTTTCGTGCTTATTCGGATTTTGTTTTGCTGCCGCGTCGAATGTAAGTTGATAGGTTTTCTCGTGAATCAGATTTTTCAACTCTTCATCATTCTCTTCGTGACAATATTCTCTTTTAACTGTCTTACCCAATTCTTCCATCATCTCAAGCTGAACCTGACATTGTGGTTTGATTGCTTCGTGTGCTACCTTAATAGCATCCAGCATTACCTCTTCGGATACTTCATCCATTTCACCTTCAACCATCATGATATTATCTAGAGTAGCTGCAACTATAATGTCAAGATCAGCTTCTTTGAGATCCGTGGTTGTTGGATTAACCTTGAACTCTCCATTGATTCTGGCAACACGTGCTTCTGAGATTGGTCCGTTAAACGGAATATCGGAAACTGCCAATGCAGCTGAAGCTGCTAAGCCTGCCAACATATCCGGCTGGACCTCAGGATCGGCTGATATAAGATTGATTGTTACAAATGTATCTGCATGATAATCGTCCGGAAAAAGTGGACGAAGAGCACGGTCAACCAGACGTGCAATTAATATTTCGTGATCAGATGGTCTTGCTTCTCTTTTGAGGAATCCTCCCGGGAATCTTCCTGCTGCTGCAAATTTTTCTTTGTATTCGACCGATAGAGGCATAAAGTCTACGTCCTCTTTTGCATTTTTTGCGGATGTAACCGCAGCTAATAACATGGTATTTCCTAACCTCACCACAACTGAACCGTCGGCTTGTTTTGCCAGTTTACCGGTTTCAACTGTAATGGTTCTACCATCGCCCAACTGTATTTCTTTTTTCAATAAGTTGTACATTTCTTCTCGTTTTGATTTTTTGATTTCTATTGTTAAATCCCGCATATGTATTGTGCGGGATTGAGCCGCTAAAGCTACCTAAAATTATCAAATTCTGAAAATGAATAATTTACAGCATTGCAGCCATTTAATAATGAAAAAAGGCAATTCGTGAATTGCCTTTTTAATATTTTACTTACGTAAATTCAGTGCTTTAATAATTGCACGATATCTTTCAATATCACGTTCTTTAAGGTAATCAAGTAATCTTCTTCTCTTACCTACCAGCTTCTGCAGTGAGCGCTGTGTTCCATAATCTTTTTTATTGTTTTTCAAGTGTCCGGTCAGATGACTAATACGGAAAGTGAATAATGCAATCTGGCCCTCAGCAGATCCTGTATCAGATTCTGACTTGCCATAAGTCTTGAAAAACTCTTTCTTCTTGTCTGTAGTTAAATACATAGTACTATTATCGTTTACAATTATTCTACTTTTTAAGGTGTGCAAAAGTATACATTTTTTTATATTAACACCATATATATGATGAATTTAATGCAAAAATATGAACAAGTTATTAATATCCTTAGGAACCATAATCAAATTTAAACCGCTATTTTTTCTTTCGTCTGAAAAGATTTATAAATTTTCCTACAAAAGAAAAGTAAGATTCAATATTCAGAATAACTGAATCTGTTGCAGCTTTGTAGCTTAAGAATATCCCAAGGGGCAGAAGAATAACGGACGATAGCCACATTCCCTGATAAGCAGGAAGTACACCTTCACGCACAAATTTCTCACCGGTCATAGAAATAATGTAGTACAATAGAAAGAATAATACTGATACAACCGCAGGCATTCCGAGCCCTCCTTTACGAATTATAGCTCCAAGCGGAGCTCCAATGAAAAAGAGCACAAGACAGGCAAAAGAAAGTGAAAACTTCCTGTGCCACTCTATCTGATGCTTTCGCAGCCATTTTTGAAAATTGTAGAGGTCTTTCTCCGTGGTGGCAATGTAGCTCTTTGTTGAACGAGCATAGTTGATTGCCATTTTATACATTTGTTTACGATCTGAAATTGACAGTTTAAGGTACAAGTTGTCGCTTAATATAATGGAATCGTTTCCTGAAATTATTTTCTCCTGGATCTCTTCCTTTTTAGCACTTTTCTTAAAATAATTGGACCGAAGCAGGTTGTCACCGAAAGAACGTTTTCTGGTTAGAACCAGGTTAGACAGAGAATCCTGTGCATGGCCCAGTTGATCCAGATTTAGCATCTGGTAGTGTTTCTTGAATAAGCCCTCATCTGTTCTGTTCAGATCGCTGCCTTCAAGGTTGAAAACAATCTGTTGTTCTTCAAAATCGTCCCTGCGATGTGGATAGGTTCTTCCCTTTCTCTTGCTAACCTTCTCTTCCATTTCAGCATAGGAATATCCGTTATACATCTCCATCAGGAGATAGCGTTTATCTTCTGTCATGGTCATAAATGCAGAGTCGGCAACTGTGACGTTGTTATTCCCTTTCTTTCCGGAATGATCGTAAACCATTACTTTTCGCAACATACCGGTTTTGTAATCCTTCTCTTCTACCTTAATACTGTAACCGTCAATATCGTTAAAGAATGCACCCTCTTTTATGCTTAGCTCAGGAGATTGGTGTTTAACATCGTACATCAGGGCTGTCATCTTTAAATTGGCCCATGGCAGAATGTTGTTTGAAAAGTAAAAGGCACCAATAATCATAAATATGTTTAGAATGATCAGGGGACGCATAATTCCAAAAAGTGAAATTCCTGCAGATTTTAATGCAACCAGTTCATAGTTTTCACCAAGATTTCCAAATGTCATCAAGGAAGCCAGAAGAATTGCCAGCGGAAGTGCCATAGGAACCAGGGTAGTTGTGGCGTAGCCCATCAGTTCTGCGAGCAACATAAATTCAAGTCCTTTACCGGCAAGATCGTCTATGTATTTCCAAAGCCACTGCAACTGCAATATAATCACAGTAATGAAAAAAGTAAGAACCAGTGGCCCTAAATATGATTTTAGTATGAAAAGATGCAGTTTCTTCACCTGTCAAAGATAATTGTTTGCTCTGAATCGTCAACGAATATGTGGATAGCTTGGGTTTATTTGATTATTCAATAAAGCAGATCCTTTTACCATTTGTTATCTGATCACGATTAACAAATCGAGTATTTAACGATGGATAATGAAATTTAGTGCAAGCCGTCAGATGTTTGGCTGTGATAAATGAAGCCTTCCGAAGGCTATTATACCCCAAGTGAATGTTTAAGTGCAGAGATTTGAGTGTCCCATAGTTCAATGGCGTCCTGCTTTTCTTCTTCCTCAACGTAGTCAGTAATGTGAAGAGCTACATCATTGGTAAGTTCATCAACACCAATTCTGAATTCAAAAAATGCTTTTTCATCGTCCTCCTCAAGCCAGCGAAATTTAATATGGCTATTTTCCTTTTTAGAAAGCACTTCTGCGACTTCTCCATTTCCTTCCCAAATAAAGGTATAGTTACCTCCTTTGATGTTAACATCATCGGCAAACCATTCCGATAAGCCTGAAGGTGAACTTAGACGATAAAATAATACTTTAGGAGATGTGTTGATTGTGTATTCTATTTGATATTGAATCTTATTTGACATGAATTATTCCTTAATTTATGTAAAGTGGCAATATAGACAAAAAAAGGCATAAATGAAAGTTTTACCATACTGCTCTAATGGTTTGTTCAATAATAAATTAATCCTGTAATTAACTGAAAACTAATTTGCAGGGTAATTGAATATATGTGCCTGAGACAACTTTATGAGATATCCCCTGTCGGGTTCCATGTCCCCAATAAAATTTATTGAGAAGATAGGCCAGAAGATATTTCCGTCACCATCCTTTACAATATCAATATCGTTAATAATGGTGGCAAGCATCAATTCAATAGGAGCTGCGGAAGATCTGAGATAGGCTATCATTCCCCAACCAAGTCCTATGGTAAACGGATAGTTAAGAGGATCTACGAGATCGCCAAGCACAAGTAAGGTGTCTGCAACTTTCATCTTGACCAGATATCCGTCTTCCTGAACCAGGTTCCCAATTTGATTCAGGAAGTAATCTGGCCAATATACCTGACCATCTCCATTTTTCACAAGGTCCACATTGGTGCTTATTTCAGAGAACAAGCTATCCATCGAAGGATAAAACGGTGATACATAGGTAGAGTAAATACCCCAACCCTGAGAGAACTCAACTGTATGAATAGTAAATGGTGGTGTTGTAGATAAACCCGTCAAACTGCTTATTCCATTAGCAATATAAAATTCCTGATTAGGAAAGGTCAGATCATAACTTGCATAAACAGTAAAGACAAGGTCGGCAGAGGCATCCCAGACTTTCCATTTAAATGCTTCACCAAGAGCCATTCCATCCAGTCCCAAATCTGCTCCCCAGGCTGATACGGCTGTATTCAGACCTTCCCATACTGAGTATCCGCAGCACATCAATGAACCCAGAGAGTCGTAAAAAACTCCTATGTAGTCGCCCGGTTCGAGTGGAGAACCGTTGATTTCAAGTGGGGCTGAAGCAGGGATAAGCACTGAGTGATTGTTTCCGGTATTAGTATATTCCCAGGGAACCATTGGATTGGTTATAATCACCGTTGTGATCCCGCTCAATCCATTCGTAAAATATGTATTGGTGTTTGGCATTCCCGGAGGCTGAATATAGGTGACATTCGGGAAAAACTCGTTCCCGGAATTGGGATCCCAGGCTTTCCAGATAAATTCCTCATTGTCCGCGAAGCCCTCTTTTCCAATTGTTTGAGAATCATCTCCCCATGCGGTAATAGAAGTGGTACTACCTTCCCATTTCGTATAACCTGCACAGGCAAGTGTGCCTGATGAATCATAGAATACACCCAGGTAAAAACCGTTTGGAAGAGGATTGTTGTCGAATATATAATTTGCATTTATCGGCAATAAAATAGTATGATTACAGCAGCTTATCGTAAAATTCCAGGGCAGAATAAAGCTTAGTTTGATGAGAGAACTTAGTCCACTTTGACCGTTACTGGTGAAATTTCCTTCATTAGGGAATGATTGGTCATAAGTTGGGTTGGCGTCGTAAATGGTATCCTCTGAGGCATCCCAAATTTTCCATATGAAACTTTCATTTTCCAGAAAACCTTCCTTACCAGTAGTAAGATTATCATCTCCAAAAGCAGAGATGTAGGTAGTTGCTCCTTCCCAAATGGTATAGCCGGCACAAGCTTCAACGCCGGATGAATCATAGAAAACACCAACGTAATCTCCATTTATAATAGCTGTATCATTGATCAGATAACTTCCACCTAGTGGAATCAGAATCGTATGATTTAAAGCTGTGACATTATAGTTCCAACCCGGACTTTGAATAATTACCTCAAGCTGTTGCAATCCGCTGAGGCCATTAATAGCAAAGTTCCCCTGACTAGTCATTGGTGGACCCATATAGCTTGGATTACCTATGTAGCATGCATCTTCCAGTGCATCCCATATTTTCCAGGTGAAACTTTCCCCGTCGGCAAAACCATCTTTATCGCCGGTTTGAGTATCATCTGCCCAGAGTGTAACCTGAGAGGTTGTACCCAACCACTGAATATAACCTCCGCATTCGGGCATTCCATTGTCTGTGTAAAAAGCACCAATATAGTCTCCAATGTGAATTGTATCTCCATCAATGGTAGCCACAAAATCTGAAGGCAATAATACCGTGTGATTGGATCCTGAATTTTGATAAGTCCACGGAAGCTGATGTGTAAGGGCCGTTAGTGAGCTCAGTGAGCTGGTTCCATTTGGAGAAAAGAATTTTGTGCTTGTGAAAGCCGGATTATCATGGTACTCTGAGCGTGCCAGATATTCGCTACTATTGGAAACATCCCAGATCTTCCAGATGAATTCTGCTCCTATGGGAAATCCGTCATTTCCAAGATCTTCAGGCCACGCAGTAACATGAGTCAATGCACCTGTCCATTGTGTATAACCTCCACAATTTAATTGCCCAAAAGAGTTTACGTAAAATACACCAATGTAGTCACCGTTCGATATCTGCACACCATTGATCGTCATTACCGTATTGGTGTCAACCAGAATAATGTGAGAGTTAATTGTCACGGTATAACTCCAACTGAGTGGCTGTGCATACATTGATACTGACCACATAAGCGAAACTAGAATTACCAGAAAGAATTTTTTCATGACCCCAGGGTTTTTGTAGAGAACAAAAATACGAAAAAAAGTTCAGTAATATGGTGGAAGAGCTTATTTATTCAACTTGATTTCAGCCAGAAACGGAAGTATAACAAACGATAACATCAGGCTTTTGATACGTATTAAAAGTTCTGTTTTAGATGTTGTAAAAGTACATTGATAATTGTCGTCTTAAATCAGATATTGCTATCTTTAGCTGAAATTAAAAACCTTATCTCTATGAGCTATAAGCAACTAAAAGTTGAACAAAAGGGTCAGCTTCTATTCGTGACTGTCAGCCGGCCTGAAGCAATGAATGCTTTAAATTCCACTTTCTTCGATGAAATGAACCTTTGTCTGGATAATGAGGCAGCAAAAGAGGATATTAGTGTTGTTATCATCACCGGTGAAGGTAAAGCTTTCGTTGCTGGAGCCGACATCGCCGAAATGGTTAATATGGACAGTGAAGAAGGAACAGCTTTTTCTGTATATGGTCAAAGTACTTTTAACAAAATCGAGAATCTGGATAAACCGGTGATTGCAGCAGTGAATGGATTTGCACTTGGTGGAGGTTTGGAACTGGCAATGGCCTGTGATTTTAGAATTGCCAGTGCAAAGGCTAAATTCGGACAACCTGAAGTTAATCTTGGCCTAATTCCCGGTTATGCTGGTACTCAACGCTTGAGCAGATTAACAAATCTTGCTGATGCGCTCTACCTTTTGATGACTGCAGATATGATTAATGCAGAAGATGCATTAAGGATTAATCTTGTTCAAAAGGTTGTTGAGCCGGAAGCGTTAATGGAAGAAGTGGAGAAGATTGGAAACAATATTGCGGCAAAGGGGCCAAGTGCTGTTAAAAAGGTGAAACATGTTACCAGAACCGGGTTTAATAATACCTTCGAAATTGGAGGTAAAATGGAGAGCGAGCATTTTGGTTCTCTGTTCGGTAATGAAGGAACTGTAGGTATGAAAGCTTTCCTTGAAAAGAGGAAACCAGATTGGAATTAATAATATCAAATAATAATTTAAATTTTTAAAGATGAGTTATATCGAGAGACTAAACAATGTTTCGGTTCTTGGTGCTGCAGGGAAAATGGGTAGCGGAATTTTATTGCTCACAGCAGTGGAAATGGCCGATCAGAGCCTTAAACCTGAGAACAAGGATGCGAAGTTTGTATTGAACGCTATTGACATCAGCTGGGATGGCTTGAAAGGCCTGATGGACTATCTGCGGGTTCAGGTTACAAAACTTGCAGAGAAGAAAACAGTTATGCTCCGTCAAATGTACGCCGATCGTACCGATTTGATTGAGAACAGCTGTATCATCAATGAATATGTTCAGGATGTGTTGAGGATTGTAAGACCAGTAACCAGTATGGATGTTGCTTATGAGTCTGATCTGATATTCGAAGCAGTAAATGAGAGCAAGTCGCTGAAAGTGAAGCTTTTTACTGATATCGATAATAACAGTAACAAAAATCCATGGTTTTTAACCAACACCTCATCTGTACCAATTCATGAAATTAATGAAGCGGCAAAATTGGGCGGAAGAATTTTAGGATTCCACTTTTACAATCCACCTGCTGTACAAAAGCTGGTTGAGGTAATTGCTCCTGAAGGTACCTTGCCGGAGTTAAAGGATTTCTCCATGCAGTATGCCAAAAACCTTAGAAAAGTTGTAGTTCCTTCAAATGATTATGCCGGTTTCATCGGAAACGGCCACTTCATGCGCGATGCGCTTCATGGAATAAAGGAGGTTGAAGCTTTGTCTGCTGAGCATGGTTTTGCACAGGCTGTCTACATGATTAATAAGGTTAGCCAGGATTTTCTGGTTCGGCCAATGGGAATTTTTCAGTTAATTGATTATGTAGGTGTTGATGTGGTTCAGTTTATCCTGAATGTGATGAAACCTCATAATCCGGATGAAAATCTTCACAGTGAATTACTTGACAACATGATGACGCTGAATGTGAAAGGTGGGCAAAATTCAAACGGAAGTCAGAAGGATGGTTTCCTCAAGTATGAAAAAGGAAGGCCTGTTGCAGTATTTAGCCCGGAAGTTAAAGATTATGTTGCCTTTGAATCTTTTGCAGCTGACTGTGATTCAAAACTGGGAGCGCTCCCATCTTCAGCAGTTGCCTGGAAAGGTGTAATTCGTATGAGAAATAAAGCAGAGGTATTGGGTGGATATTTTACTGACCTTGCCAGTGCTGAAACAATGGGCGCAACACTTGCTAAAAAATATGGTGTACGGTCAAACGAGATTGGCAAAAAGCTGGTTTCAGATAAGGTAGCATTGAACGAAAACGATGTAAATGTTGTTATGATGACAGGATTCTTTCATGCCTATGGACCTATAAACGAGTATTTTTAACAAATACCGTGTAATCGAAGTTGAACGTAAAAATTAGAATCATATGAAAATAAGAAGAAAAGTATATATGGCAGCCGGTTACAATACCATCTCATTGGGTACCGGTAGAAAGGAGTTCAATCCAAGGAAAGCTCGTCCGGGTCTGGAGCATTACATCAAAGAAGCCGGTCAGGGAACCTTGAAACAAATTGGTGGTGCCGATAATGTTGATGAATCATCCATAGGTAATTTCATGGCCTCCCGATTCAATAAGCAGGGACATCTGGGAGCTTTTGCACCAATGATAGACGAAGGATTGATGTACAAACCGTCCATTCGTTCCGAAGGAGCTTGTGCTTCCGGAGGTTTGGCACTTGTAACTGGAATAAAGTCAGTTTTGTCCGAATCTTCTGAAGTTGTTCTTACACTCGGTGTTGAAGTTCAAAACACAGTTAAAGCTATTTATGGTGCTGATGTGTTGGCTGGTGCCGGTTGGTTTGAGAAAAGAAAACAAGGTCATGCCTATTTCTTCCCTGGTCAGTACAGTGCTCGTGCCGGTGCCTACATTGAGAAATTCGGAGAAAAAACTCGTGAAGGATTTGCACGATGGTTCCAGAATGCCATCGAAAATGCCCGTTTGTGTGATACTGCACAGGAGCATCACAATCAATCAGAAGATCTTTTTGAACTGGGAATGACAAAACCCAATGGAAAATTCTTTACGGATCATTTGAATATATTTGATTGTTCGAAGGTATCGGACGGTGCTTCTGCAATTGCAATCTTAAGTGAAGAAGGATTGGCAAAATGTGGTGTCGATAGAGAAGATGCTGTTGAAGTTGTTGGAGTTGGACAAGCAGTTGGGGATATAACAAAAGACCCGGAAGACGGTACTGTTTTAGACACTGCCGCAGCTGCCATAACTAAAGCTTTTGCAAGTGCAGGAATCACAAAAGATGACCTGGCCACGATTGAGGTTCATGATTGTTTTACCATAGCCGGAGTATTGATGACAGAAGCACTTGGTTTTGCCGGTCATGGAAAAGGATCTGAATTCGTTGCAGCCGGAAACACAGCACGCGACGGACATATTCCTATAAATACAACTGGTGGTTTGATTGGATGGGGACATCCAACCGGTGCAACCGGAGTTCATCAGGCGGTGACAATTTGGGAACAGTTAACCGGTAAAGCCGGGCCTGCTCAGGTTGATATTCCTGCCAATCGTCCTTATGGAATGACCATTAACATGGGTGGTGATGATAAAACAGTTGTAGCTATTATTTATAAAAGAGGATAATTGATTGTTCGGTGACTTATTCGCCAATATTTAAGATACATCAATTTAGGCTAAAATTTAAACCCCGGATTTGCCGGGGTTTTTTATATTTCATTCAATGAGAATACCCACTTATTTTCGTAATTGTTCTCTTTTGTTTTCGTGGATGTTAATCAGCTTTTCTCTGATTTTAAGGTATGAAGAAGTAACATCATTCTATCTTTACACTATTGATAGAAGAACATGAGAAATTCAAGATATCTTAGCATAGGGCAGGCATCCATTTATCTTGAGGTAATCAACGAATCCAGGTTAAGTGATGCTATTCCTCTTGTGCTTCTGCATGAAGGACTGGGAAGTTCAGCACAATGGAATGATTTCCCGGAACTACTGGCAACACAGCTAGATGTTACAGTTATACTTTACGATCGATTGGGATATGGAAAGTCGTCTTCTTTAGAAAATGATAATGAGCTTAAAATGTCCCGGGAATCAGATTTTTATCTACCGGAGATATTGAAGCAACTGGACGTCCAGAAAGTAGATGTTTTCGGTCATAGCGACGGTGCCACCATCGCGCTCTTATTTGCCTCATCAAATTCACAACAGTGCAGAAAGGTGATTGCTGAAGCACCTCACGTGCTAATCGAAGAAACAACAGTGATCGGTGTGCAGGGTGCTATTTGGGCATACCAGCACCGGGGCCTTAAAGATCATCTCAATATCTATCATGGATTCAGGACAGAGTCAATGTTTTGGCGTTGGGCGAATTTTTGGAAGCAGGAATCAAAAAAGAGATGGGATATGCTCGGGGAACTTGGCAAAATTAACTCGTCTGTGCTATACATTCAGGGTGACAAGGATAAGTATGGAACCCTGAAACAGGGTGAGATTATTCAGCAATATATACAAGGTGAATATTCGAAGTTAATATTGAAGGGATGTGGCCATATACCACACCAGATAAGAAAAGATGATGTGTTAGAAGCCATAGTTAATTTCCTGAGAGCATAGCTAATTTGTTATTTCTTTTTCTTAAATACTTTAAACCTTAAATTTGGGTATGAATTGCAACAAACAAACTTAGATCAGATGGTGCTTCAAATAAACATTCAAAAAATTCATGTTTATCCGAATCCTGCCAGAGATAGGGTTCGAATACAAGGTTCATTGGTCTTGAGAACTATAGAAATCTATGATGTAAGTGGTAGGCTGATGATAAGCGAAACTATGGATGGATTGAATACAGATATTAACTTAGCTCAGTTAAATGCCGGACTGTATATCCTGAAATGTGTCTCAATTGATGGAACTATTGCCGGGAAGAGTTTTGTTGTTACAGACAGCCAGGCTTCGCTCATTAATTTTTCTCATAAATTTTCACTAGCATCCGAAAGTCGGAATTTTAAAAAGCCCTCAGAATCCTCTATTTTTGTTTTCACTACAAAACATTTTAAATATGGGACTCTTCAGGCG
>Ga0233443_1003149_pt1 | contig 11860 bp, 9 predicted proteins | sample SI_123_September_2_FD_182784 | JGI IMG/M metagenome (GOLD analysis project Ga0233443, IMG submission 182784) | Seawater microbial communities from Saanich Inlet, British Columbia, Canada - SI_123_September2016_200_MG | ecosystem: Environmental > Aquatic > Marine > Inlet | place: Canada: British... | reverse complement strand
TTCCTATTTTCGGACAGCCTCCTAGGGAATTGAGTTTGGAAATTAATGAGATAAAGTTATCAATGTCACAAGTTGCTGATGGTACATTGAGTATTGAGATTAAATCAAATGCCAAGGGGGATCTTGCCGAATTAATTCATCATATTAATACCTCTATTAAGTCAATACATAATGCTATGGACAGTATTACCGTGGTGATTGCAGCGGTTGCAAAGGGAGATTTTTCTCAACGAGTTGATGTGGATGTTAAGGGTGATTTAAATATACTTAAGCAACATATTAATACTACGTTAAACCAATTAGAGACGACATTTCAGTCAATTAATAATGTGATGCAGTCGGTTTCGGAAAACAATTTAACGCAACGTATGGATGCTGATGTTCAAGGTGAATTTTTGGCAATGAAAAATAACATGAATAATTCGTTTGAATTGTTATCCAATACATTGCAATCAATTTCAAATAATACCAGTCAGCTTTCATCAGCCACTACGCAGTCTTTTGATGCCATTAGTCATATTGCAGAAGGTACACAGCATCAGGTTGAATCTATTCGTAATATGATGCAGTTGCTTGAAAATATTAATGATGTCATTCAATCGGTGGGTGATAGTGCAATCAATGCCAGAAGTCGTTCCGATGATTCATTTGAGCTGGTTAAGCATAGTCAAAATGAAATGCAGCACATGCTGACTGCAATTACAGATGTTGAAAAGAATAGTAAAGAAATTAATGATATCACAGAAATTATCAATGGAATTGCGGGTCAAACCAATATGCTTGCGCTTAATGCCGCAATTGAGGCGGCAAGAGCTGGCGAACATGGCAAAGGTTTTGCCGTTGTTGCTGATCAAGTTCGGAAGTTGGCAGAAAAGTCAGCAGAAGCAGCCCATCAAATTGCGGATATTACTGAAACAACCCATAAAAATGTTGATATCAGTAAAAATGTAGCGATACAAATGGCTGAAAATATTAATTCCATTGTTGATAATACAACCGACGTCAATAATCTAATGAATGTTATTAATGATGCTATTTCAGAAGAAAGGCAGGCTATTGCATCTATTGTACAAAATGCTGAAAATATCCAGGATCTTGCTAATAATAATGCAGGTGCAACTGAAGAAATTACATCAACAATCAGTGATTTGTCACGAATTGCAGATGAAACCAATAATAGTGTTCACCAATTTGCTATTTAATGAACTGTTCCTTGAAAAGCAGTATTGATTGATTAAAAAGCAGTAAATCATAATTATTACTTTACTGAACGAATGCAATTTGATATAAAACACGGACATGTAAAAGTACAAAGATATAAAGGATTAAAGTTATGACAAGAATTTGTCAAGTGACAGGTAAACGACCCATTACAGGCAACAATGTTTCCCATGCACACAACAAAACCAGACGACGTTTTTTACCAAATTTGCATTACCATAAATTTTGGGTTGAAAGTGAAAATCGTTGGGTAAGATTAAGATTAACCGCAAAAGGCATGAGAATTATAGATAAACTGGGAATTGATACTGTATTAAGTAATATTCGTGCCCGAGGCGAAAAAGTTTAGAAGTTTTTAGGTCGATACATAAAACTGTCAAGAAAGAAAAAATTTATAATAGTGTAAATGAATCTTTTGTGGCGGTTTTTTGTTGCCTTGCGAACAATTGGTAGAAAGTATGTTATTGGTATTTTCTGGCATTTAACAAAACGATGAATAAGGATTCGTAATTATGAGAGATAAAATAAAGCTAGTATCTAGTGCGGGTACTGGACATTTTTATACCACAACAAAAAATAAACGTACCATGCCAAGTAAAATGGAAATTAAAAAGTTTGATCCTGTTGTTCGTAAGCATGTGATGTATAAAGAGTCGAAGATTAAATAGCTTGTCTTTGGTGCTAAGGCGCTAATAAAGTGGCCATGAATTAAGGCTATTTTGTTGTAGAGGTAAGATGATTCTTGTCTCTAGGAGGCTGTCCGAAAACGCATCTTTCCGCCAACTCTGCGTTCACCCCTCAAGGGGGTACCGAGGAAAAATGGTCTCAAAATGCTCATTTACACACGTAAACTGCGGTTTTTCGACAATTTCATGCCTTGATTTGACGAAAATTTGAGTTCTCAGACAACCTCCTAGGCTAATATCAAAGCAAGTAAAACTTCATTGCAAATTTATTAACTTCTAAAGCATCTGCATTTCTCAACTTTTTAATGGCATCAACTTTAATGCCGTCAATTTTAATTTTCCCCCATTTTTGTGGAATTAAATAGTAATCACCATTTCTCAAGTTGATTGCAGCCGCAATTTTTGGCATTAACATTCCGCCAATACAAATATCTGATTCAATATCTGAACCAATTTTAAACATGGGTTTTTCGATTAAATAATCTTCTTTATAGCCGCCATTGCTAAATAAGGTAATTTTAGCGGTTGCTTTTGATGTTTTGCTATTGTTAACAGGTTTTACAGATATTGTGTCATCATTGCAGGGTTCTTTAGTATTTGTTGAAAGATCAAATGTTGTAAATTCTTGAGTGTTAGAGTTAATGAGTTTTATTTTAAACGGACCAACTCCAATCATGTCGTTCTCTTCTAATAACTTTTTTTCGACCGCAATGTCATTAACGTAACTTCCATTTGTGCTGTTTAAATCAAGTAAATGAAAGTGGCTATCCAATTGAATGATTTTGGCATGAAACCCAGATATTTCTGGATGATTAATGCATATCAAGTTTTTTCGATTACGGCCAATGGTTACTTCCTGAGCATTAACATCCATTTCTTGCTGTAAAATATCATTTGAAAATACTTGCAACAACGTCATTTGTTTTATTCCTTAAAAACATAGTCATAACTATAATTATAAAAGTAATCTCTATATCAATCTATATAAAAATATTCATTTTTAATTATTTTTCTTTTAGCCATGTTAATATTAAATTATTTGTCCAATAGGTTATCCGCAATGAAATACCCATTAAAAATAGTTGCTATTATTTCCCTTGTATTGTTTTCCAATGTCAATATTGTAAATGCTGAAACGCCTCCTCCACCAACGCCACTAAAGTATTATGACGAACAAGTCGAACCTGAAGTGACCATCATACAAAATGATCAAGGTTATATTGAAGAATATCGTCAAAATGGTATTTTGTATATGGTGAAAATCACACCTAAGCAGGGGATTCCTTACTATTTGGTTGATATTGATGGTGATGGTTTCTTAGAAACTAGGCGATCAGCAATTGAGCCACCTGCCGTTCAGCAATGGCCTATTTTTAGCTGGTAATTATTTAAAGTATTGGGGAAAAAAGTTTGTAACTTTGCCTAAAGGGCATCATGTTCTTATGAAAACTATCATTGCTTTAATTGACCAGACCAATGAGATCGTTGGAAAAACAGTTTCATGGCTTGTGTTGGGTATGGTTCTAACCATGTTTTGTGTTGTCATATTAAGATATTTTTTTAATACAGGATGGATCGCCATGCAAGAGTCAATTTCTTATATGCATGGAATGGTTTTTTTATTGGCAATTGCCTATACCCTCAAACACGATGCCCATGTGAGAGTTGATATATTTTATCGAAACTTTCAGCAACGAACCCAATCCTGGATTAATTTATTTGGTACATTATTTTTATTATTTCCCATGGGGGTCTTTATAATCTGGGTTAGCTGGGACTATGTGGTAAATTCGTGGGAAATTAAAGAAGCATCGAGAGAAGCTGGAGGCTTAGCAGGTGTTTATCTATTAAAATCGGTCATTATAATTGCCGCTATTTTATTCTTATTACAAGGCCTGTCACAATGTTTAAAAAGCCTTTTAACGCTACAAAATAAATCCTCATGATTGAAGAATTAATGCCGATTTTTATGTTCGCAACCATTTGTTTATTGTTGCTCATTGGCTATCCTGTCGCCATTACCTTAGCCAGTACAGCCTTATTATTTGCGGGTATTGGGACACTTAACGATACTTTTGATTCTGCATTCTTGCAAGCTTTTCCCAATCGACTTTACGGTATCATGAGAAATGATACCTTAATTGCCGTACCCCTATTTGTTTTCATGGGTGTTATGCTAGAAAAAGCTAAAATTGCTGAAAACTTACTGGAAACCATGGCGCAACTTTTTGGTAATATACGTGGTGGGTTAGGTATTTCGGTTGCCATTGTTGGTATGTTACTGGCTGCCAGTACAGGAATTGTCGGAGCAACTGTTGTTACCATGGGATTGTTATCATTGCCAACTTTAATGAAACAAAAATACGACCCTAGAATTTCAACAGGTATTATTTGTGCCTCTGGTACTTTGGGGCAAATAATTCCTCCCTCTATTGTATTGGTTTTGCTGGGCGAAGTAATATCATCCGCTTATCAACAAGCACAGCTTGATATGGGAAACTTCACGCCTAAAACAATTTCTGTCGGTGACTTATTTGTTGGTGCTTTAATTCCTGGGCTTTTGTTGGTGTGTCTCTACATTTTATATCTGATTTTTATTTCAATGATAAAACCTCAGATGATGCCATTACCAGACAATACTTCAGCAGACAACAATGCAATTAATTATCGGCTAATTTTAAAAGCACTTTTTCCACCACTTTTTTTGATACTTGCTGTCCTAGGCTCCATTTTAGCTGGTTTAGCGACTCCAACGGAAGCTGCTTCTGTCGGAGCAGTGGGTGCAACTGTTTTAGCAATGACGAATAAAACATTGAGCTTTTCACAACTGAAAGAGGTGATACAAAACACCACACAAGTAACCAGTATGGTGTTTTTAATTCTCATTGGGGCTTCCATATTTTCTTTGGTTTTCCGCGGTTTTAGTGGCGATGAAATGATTCAGGACTTTCTCTCCGATCTGCCTGGAGGAAAAATGGGGGCTGTTTTTATTGTCATGATGGTGATGTTTTTACTGGGTTTTATACTCGACTTTATAGAGATTACCTTTGTTATTGTACCAATCGTCGGTCCCGTGTTACTTGGTATGGGAATCGACCCAGTTTGGTTAGGTATTATGATTGCCATTAATTTACAAACTTCATTTTTAACTCCGCCGTTTGGTTTTTCTTTATTTTATTTAAGGGGAGTCGCGCCTGAATCAATCAGTACCAAACAAATTTATCAGGGGGTCATGCCTTTTATTGCCATTCAAATATTCATGTTGATTTTACTGGCTTATTGGCCATCATTAGCTACTTGGCTACCATCAATCGTCTATGGATAAGATGTATGAACTATTCAAACGATAGACAGCCACGAGTGCTCATTGTTGGAAGTAATAAGGAATTTGGCGGTAGTCTGGTTAGTGTTTGTCATACATTATGTCAGGGGTTGGTAGAGTCAAATTATGAGGTTTTTTTACTACAGCCTGAGGGAACACTGACCAATGAACTGGGTGAGGTTAATATATCTAGTGATCAAATAAACGATATCACACAATTGACCATTTCTGGTTGGCCGAGTTATTTGAGTCAATTAATGCATCATTCTGACTTTAAGGAAGGCAATCAGCTTTTTACTGAAATATTAAAGTTTGTTGATCCTGATATTGTGCATTTTCATCATACTGCAACCTTTGGTTCAGAAATTATCAATATTGCTAAGCAACAGCATTGTTTTGTCACTGTTTGGTTGCATGATTATTGGTATTTTTGTCCTTTAATGGCTCGTGTTAAAAGCAATGGTCAATCTTGCAACGGCTCTGGAGAGCATTGTTTTGAGTGCTCATGCAAACAATTTACTGGATTAGCAGAAAATTGGAAAAGTCGTCAACAACAATCAATAAAAATATTAAACCAATGTGATCGAGTAATTGCTGTCAGCCAATCGATTCAGTCAGATGCTATTCGATACGGTGTTGATAGACACAAAATAACAACCATTCAACCTGCTGTACAATCGATTGATCATTTATGGGATCAACTTGATTACTTGCAACGTCCAATCAATGAGTCGCTGTTAAATTTTGCTTTTATAGGTAATCTTCATTCACATAAAGGCATAGATGTTTTGTTTGATGCCTTGAAGTTGCTTCAATGCAAGGAATCACAATCTATTATCTGCCATATTCATGGAACAGGTGAAGACGCTTATGTTGAACAATTAAAGTCTTCTGCTGAAACCATTTATCAAACAATGATTGTGTTTGAGGGGGCTTATAATGCTAACGATGATTTGCCAAAAATATTGCTTGAAACCGACTTAGTGATTTTGCCGTCCATTAAACCCGAAAGTTATGGCCTGATTATTGAAGAAGTGTTGGCGGCAAAAGTCCCTGTTATTTGTAGTCAGATAGGTGGTTTTAAAGAGCATTTTTTTAATGGTGTACAAGGTTTGTTATTTGAACCTAATAATGTACAAGCATTGGTAAATTGTTTGCAGTCAGTGGTTGATAATCCTTTACAACTTTCTGCTTGGCAAAGAAATATTCGTCGCCCCAGATTAACTCAGGATTTTATCACTGAATTTGACAATCTTTTTAGACAACTCAATCAATTGTCGGTTATTGCACCCAATAAAGGGAGTGCAGAGTCTGCCAAATTATTAATCAGCCCTTCTAATTCTTCAAAAACTGAACAGCATTATCAATCATGGCGGCATTTTCAGCAACTTAACGATGCCGATACATTGATCATGCAACAACGAATGCAACAGCATTGGAATCAACACCCCCGTTTTCACTTGTTTTTAGTGATGCAAGTTGGTGATGAGAAGCATTTGGCTTCAACGATTGAATCATTGGCAAACCAATTTTATAAAAACTTTAAACTGACTGTTTTTTCGTTATTACCGTGCCCTGATCCAGTCTTTGATGACATGGACAGTTTGCAATGGCAACAATTGAATGAAATAGATGCTACACAAGTTAGTCGTTTTGTCATGGAATCAACGATGGACTGGATTGGTTTGATTGAAAGTGGTGATCAATTAGCTCAACAGTCTTTATTTTCTTTGGCTGAGCATATTAATCATCAAACAAATTGGCAAATGGTTTATACCGATCATGATTTAACCAATGGCCAGCAGTTTTTTCATCCTCAGTTTAAAGCTGATTTTAATTTAGAATGGTTTTTATGTTATCCCTATACCAATGGTTTTTGTTTGTTTACCCTTGATCTATTTAAAAAACTCAATGGATTCAATGTATTGGAAGAAGCTAATTATCATTTGATATTACAAGTAACAGAGCAATATTCTGAAGAAATAATTGGCCATATTCCTGAGTTATTATTTCATCGATACCATGAAAAAGAAGCCATTCAAAATCAAAAAAATGCCACGAGTTCACGCATTCAAGGTATACAGAGCTATTTGGATCGGCAACAGTTGCAAGCACACATTACCGAAGGTGATATTCAAGGCAGTCACTTTGTTCAGTTAAAAGTTAAGTCAACACCGAGTGTTGGAATCATTATTGTTACACAAAATAATAATGCTCAGGTTAAACAATGTTTGAGCAGTTTATTTCAACAAACACGCTACCCTAACTTTGAAGTAACCGTGGTAAATATCGGTGAAATGGACTTATTTAATGATGTGATTTTTCAGAGTAGTGAACAAAAACACATTCATTGTATCAATTACCCCGCTAGTTTTTCACCCAGCAAAGCGATTAATTGTGCCGCTAAATTAATTAACAGTGAATATTTGTTGTTATTGCATGATGACATTGAAATTACTCAAAGTAATTGGTTGACGCTGCTCATTGCTTTTTTTAATAAACATCAAACAGGCATTGTTAGTCCGCGTCTGGTCGATCGAAAAAACATCATTCAACATGGCGGAATGATTTTAGGTTTATCGGATAGTGCCAATTATTTTAACAGCAAAGTTTCGTTGAATGATGCCAGTTATATGAATCGGGCTCATTTGAATCAGAATTTTTCAGCTGTTTCAGCCGCTTGTTTATTGGTTAAAAATACTATATTTCATCAGGTTGGTGGGTTTGATGATGTAGAATTTCCTCATTTATTTGCAGATGTAGATTTTTGTTTGAAAGTTAAATGCCAGGCTTTGAATGTAATTTGGACGCCTACGGTTACTTTGCGACATCATGGTGCTAAGGATATTGCAGAGACAAACAATGTTAAGAGAGATGATCTGGCAAAACAAGGGCGACAGTTTTTACATCACCACATCAACGATTGCGCCAATGATTTTGCTTATAATAAAAACTTAAGTTTTATCAATCAGGATGCATCCATTAACTTATGGTTGAATGTTAAATGGCCAACTTTTCCAAGTAATAGACCCAAAATAATGGGAATAACTTTAGACCCCTGGGGCTGTGCAGAATGGCGTATGGCAATGCCTCTGAGAGTCTTAGATAAATCATCCAGTGCCCACATCAAGTTTCTACAACATGGCGGTGAAGACGATAGAATCATACAGGCCCCTTATGCCACGGATATTATTAGATCAAATCCAGATGTTTTATACATGCAAACTTATATTCATGATATGCACTTGGAAATGATAGAGCTGTATAAAAAACACTGTAATACACGATTGGTCTATACATTGGATGATAATTTGTTTGAGTTGCCAGAAAAAAACCCAACCAGCAATCTCGTCTATCCAGATATTGATGAACGCATTGAAAAAGTGGTGAATTTTTGTGATCGTTTGATTGTTAGTACGGAACCTTTGGTTGATGTTTATAAGGGTTTGATTGATGATATAGTGGTGTTACCAAACTATTTGGAAAAAACAATTTGGGCACCCCTTACATCCAAGCGTCGTCAAGGAAAAAAACCGAGAGTGGGTTGGGCAGGGGCGCAACAACACCAAGGTGATCTGGAACTCCTTATTCCCATCATAGAAGCCACTAAAGATGAAGTGGAATGGGTCTTTTTTGGTATGTATTTGCTAGAGTTCAAGCATTATATTAAAGAACTTCATGATGGCGTTATCATAGAGCAATATCCTAAAAAACTGGCCTCTTTAAATCTTGATTTGGCGATTGCACCATTAGAAATTAACTCATTTAATGAAAGCAAAAGTAATTTGCGAATTTTAGAATATGGAAATATGGGGTGGCCTGTTATTTGTACTGACATTATTCCTTACCAAAATGCACCTGTAACACGCTTGCCCAATCAGCCTGATTTATGGATAAAAACCATTCGAGACTATATTCATGAGCTAGATCATCTGGAAAAACAGGGTGATCAATTACAGCAATGGGTTAGAAAAAACTGGATGCTGGATGATCATGTGGATGAATGGCTAAAAGCATTGTTATCTGATGCTCAATATCGACAGTATTTTAATTGAAGCTAAAATATTATGCCCATTCTACTGTTTAAATTAAGAAATGTACCTGAAGATGAAGCCAATGATGTTCGGCAAATATTGGATGATGAAAATATTGACTATTATGAATCTGATGCAGGAAAATGGGGTGTTTCTGTGGCGGCGATTTGGTTAAAAAATAAGGAACAACGCCGTCATTGCAAAGCTTTGATTGATCAATATCAAACTGAACGTTATCGCATTAAACATGCTGAATATGAACAACTGAAACGCAATGGAAAACACAAAAAATTATTAGATTCTTTCGTCCAACACCCTGTTCGGTTTGTCGTTTATATGTCGGTTTCTTTGTTTTTAATCTATCTAACCTTGATGCCATTTTTAAATTTTTAAAAAACCGATAAGGAATGGGCACGAAATAACTTCCCGTTCTTGGTTTCATATTTATTTTAGATTTAAATGATCTGATTGAATAAAAGTGACGGAATAGTCGCTCTATTCCAAACTTTTATGATTGAAGATTATTTTAAGATGAAGTGAAGATGGAAGCAAGAACGGGAAGTTGTTTTGTGTCCATTTCTAACCCTTGGCTTTATTTAAGTATTAGGAAAACAACATTTCTGCGCAATATGGGTAGTTTATTTACTTACACTAACTTTTCAACCATGTCCGAAACTCTTCCAACGACGAAGCTTTAAATGCTTTTCTTAGCATCTCTTTCAATTTATTCATATCAGTTTCCTGATTGATCTCGATAATCACATCTTTGGGTGCTGAAATATCAAGGTTTATTTCTAAGGCTTCTATGGCATTTTCACGGGTAGTTCTTAATGCACCTTTTTGGTCGCCTTCTTCTCTACCAATTCTTACTGCGCTAGTCACATATTGCATGGTCTTTTCCTCTTCAAATTCTCTCAACTCTTCCAGAAAGGTCTTCTCCAGATCATCAGGTAATGCTAGAATCCAGTCAATGAAACTATATAATTCCAGAACATTCTGCTTGCTGTACTTTTTCTCATAGAGCCGTTTGGTTAAGCTGAATTTCCAATCTTTTCGTTGCAATCCATCACTTATCTGTTTGGCTTTCAGTTGTGCCATGACAACAATGGCAAATGGATTGATACTTTCTTCAAGTCTAATCCAATTTTCTTCAAAATCCAATAATTTGATTACTGGGAACGTAAAATTCAGTTCACATCCCCAGATGGATTTTGAATATTGATTCGGGCGGTAATTTTGTTCGTCATCACATAAAATAACCAGGCTAGCCACATCAACATGGTATTGTTCCCAAATGCGGTGTCGGTAAACATAAATTCTTTCTGAGAATTTTGATTCTCTGGATGATTGCACTTCAATATGAATTAACACCCAGATAAGGTCACCGCTTTTTAACCAAACTTTAACCAGTTTGTCAGCATATCTTCTTCCAAGCTTTGCATCTTTGGTTATTTTTTCTAAGTCCTTATCCATGAAGTCATGGTTTTTATTCCAATCGATATCTTTGAAGATTTCTGGAAAAAAGAAAACCATAAAATCGGGAAAAAACTTCTCTATAGCTTGTTTCCATGGGCTGTCGTAGTCATTACGGTCTGGCTGATTCATTTGTCATTCTTTAAAACTTTAATGCGAGTTTTTCATTATGACAATCATTGATTTATTTGCAAACCTATTTGTTTAAATCTGTGAACGTATTGCATATTGAAGAAAGAGAAAGGTCAAGAAAGGGTCAGAAAGGGTCAAGTCTTTTCATTAGTCATCACGTAAGGTGTTTAGTTTATATTTTCAATCTAATGACTAAAGCAAAGATTTGACACTTTATCACTTTATTTTCGTCTTCTTTGTTACAAAAATAGGTGTGCAGTCGTTCTGCTCAGACTGTTTTTGTGGTAAACAAAGATAAAAAAGCCAGTAAGATGGGTGGTTTATTTATTGCAAGTTACCTAACAGATATGAGTACGAAATAAGGGACGGGTACGAAATAATTTCCGTTCTTGGCTTCATATTTGTAGGTGAATTTGATGTCATTTTTAAAATTAATTCAAGGAGGTTAACCCACTACCCCCAACTTCTTTCTCACATCTGAAATAACGCTAACCAGTCTTTTCTGTGTTTCATGAGGCACGTTGGTTTCCGATAAAACCTGTTCTTGAAAATTGTCTGTTGATTCGGCACATTGATGTAATAATTCGGTGGCTATTTTCTTATTTAAACCGAATGATTTACCCAATCTTATGATGCTATCTCTTAATGATCCTTCAATTTCAAATGGGATTGCGGATAATAAATTGTGTCGACTCCAAGCTCGCATGGGGGCAGGATCATACATTGGTGATACCGATAAACCATCATTTCCACCAATAAATGACAGATTTTCCAGGTGCATATCACCGTTACCCGTTAAAATGGCCAGTAAAAATCGCTGATAGACACTTTTTTGTGATGTTTTAACATCAAATTTAGCCACTTTGCCAATGGCTGCCAACATTCTACCCACTCTCTCCATATCGGTATCAGTGGCTCCAGTGACATCTGTTGTGGCAGAAGCCATTGCCGAAAAAAATGACTCTATCGGTATGGGTGTTCCTTTTTGAGTT
>Ga0233443_1003146_pt1 | contig 11872 bp, 3 predicted proteins | sample SI_123_September_2_FD_182784 | JGI IMG/M metagenome (GOLD analysis project Ga0233443, IMG submission 182784) | Seawater microbial communities from Saanich Inlet, British Columbia, Canada - SI_123_September2016_200_MG | ecosystem: Environmental > Aquatic > Marine > Inlet | place: Canada: British... | reverse complement strand
GTAAAAACGGCAGTGCATAAGAATATTATAATTATCAAATGTTTATTTTGAAATATTTAGCCCACTCAGGTGCTTGTTTTCGGACAGCCTCCTAGTAATAACTGACGTAATTCCCTTGCTTTGTCATTGCTTTGTTTTTCGTGTTCGACTAACCGATTGTCCAGTGTTTTAATTCGTTTTTCAAGATCATCAGTGTTTTCTTGAAGGTCTTTTATGCGAATTTTTTGTTCGCTATCCAAACGTTGATTCAAAGATTCGAATTCAGATTTGACAAATTTCTCTAAAGAGTCTGTCCGCATTGCAGAATCATCGCTTAATTTTTTCAATTCTTTTGTGAGTGTGTCCTGTAATTGAGAGAATTTATGTTCAAAATCTTTTATTTGGTTGCCAAATAAAATATCACGAATTTTATCAACATTGTTAATGTCGTCTGGTGTATGACTGGTTGCTGTTTTTTGTTTGTCATTCATAATTATTTCCTAAGTCCAAACAATGTTAGAAATTCACAAGCATTTTTCAGAGTGTGATGCTTCTTCGTAATTAAATCGCATATATAACATAGTGGCAAAGGAATTGCGTTTCGACAAGTAATTTTTATGTGGTAATTCACTCGCAATTTATATTTATTGTATTATTATCAATGATAATTCTAGAAGTGCCATTTTTTTTATGAAATTTTAGGTTAAAGGTAACTATTCAAATATGTCTCAAGGTTTAACAAATATTGGTGGTTGGTCTCCTACAGAGTCTCATCCAGCATTTAATGCAACAGAATTGGTCAGTGCAATACAAAGAGTTAGAGAGCCAATTCATATTGTCCAAAATGGTCAAGGTTTTTTAGGTCTGGGGTTGCAAGGCAATCTGTCTACGACAGTGGGTGACTATTCACTGCTTGCCAGTTTACCTGCACTTTATCCTGAATGGCTAGGTGATCGTGCATTTTTAGAAGCTCATGGAACTCGTTTTCCTTATGTGGCTGGAGAAATGGCGAGAGGTATTGCCAGCACCCAAATGGTGATCGCTATGGGAAAGGCCAATATGATGGCTTTTTATGGCACAGCTGGATTATCTTTGGATGTCATTGATGCAGGAATTACTGAAATTGAGAGTCATTTGGGAACAAATTGTACGTTTTGGGGAACCAACCTGATTCATGATATGAATGATCCTGAAATAGAAGGGGCCGTGGTCAATTTATTTTTGAAGCGTAATGTGACCAGAGTCTCTGCGTCAGCGTTCATGTCTTTGACTCCTCATGTCGTTCGTTATGCTTGTCATGGTTTACATCAGTCGGCTGATGGTCAGATTCAACGTAAAAATTATCTGTTTGCAAAAATTTCACGACCAGAAGTTGCCACTCATTTTATGTCACCTCCACCTAAAAATATGTTGGATGATTTGGTTAATAACGGGCAGTTAACTCGTCAAGAAGCTGATCTGGCTTTACAGATGCCTCTCAGTGATGATGTCACTGTTGAATCAGACTCAGGTGGACATACCGATAATCGACCTTTGTTAAGTTTATTTCCAACCATCAGAGAATTAAGAGATAAGCTAACCGCGCAATATAACTATTCACACAATATTCGTTTGGGGGCTGCGGGTGGTTTGGGTACTCCAGATGCTGTTGCTTCTGCCTTTGCTTTAGGTGCTTCTTATGTTTTAGTGGCATCAGTCAATCAGGCGGCTGTTGAATCTGGTTTGTCCGAAGATGGTCGCAATATGCTGATGAAAATAGAAATGGCAGATGTGGCAATGGCACCTTGTGCAGATATGTTTGAACTGGGCGTTAAAGTTCAGGTCATCAAACGTGGCAGCATGTTTGCCAATCGTGCATCACAGCTTTATGAGGTTTATAACTCTTGTAAAGGACTGGATGATATTCCTCCTGCCAAAAAAGCCATGCTTGAAAAGCAATTGTTTAAATCAACACTGGAAGCTACTTGGGAAAATACCCGAGCGTTTTTTATGCAACACAGCCCAAAAGAGGTTGAGCGTGCAGAAAAAGACCCGAAGCATCTAATGGCTTTGGTTTTTAGATGGTATCTTGGAAAATCCAGTCATTGGCCAATTTCTGGAGAATCAGAACGTCGTTTAGACTATCAAATATGGTGTGGTCCAGCGATGGGTGCATTTAATACTTGGGTGGCAGGGTCATTTCTGGAAGCACCTGAAAATAGAACGGTTGTTCAAATTGCAAAAAACTTGCTTGAAGGCGCAGCCATTGTAACACGGGCTCAACAATTAAGAAGTTATGGTTTACCTGTTCCAGCATCAGCATTTCATTTTACACCCAGAGTGCTGAATTAATTAAAACTATCTTTAGTAGCTATCAAATTTCTGAATAATGACTGTTTATGAGTCATTTAATGCAGTTGATACTAAATTAGCTAGTCATAATATACGTGTTTAATATAAAATAATGCCATTAAAAATTCATTAAATTATTCATTAAATTAAGTGTTACAGGTTTTTTAGATTCATCTTTGGATACGAATCTGTAGATAAAATAAGGCGATAGATATGTCAAAAAAAATAAAATCTTCAGCTCAACAACCGATTGCAGTCGTTGGAGTGAGTGCTCTTTATCCAGGGTCATCTGCCGTTGATGGATTCTGGAAAAATATCATCAATGCAGAAGATCAGATCAGAGAAGTGCCACCAACGCATTGGTTGATTGAAGATTATTATGATCCCGATCCAACAGCCCCTGACAAAACTTACTGTAAAACAGGGGCGTTTCTTGATCCCGTTCCATTTAACCCAATGGAATTTGGTATGCCGCCCAATGCCATGCCAAGTACGGATACTGCTCAACTGTTGGCATTGATTGTTGCTAAAAAAGTATTGGATGATGCATCAAACGGACAATTTAAAGATTTAAATAAAGATAATATCAGTGTTATTTTAGGTGTTGCATCAGGTACTGAATTATTAAGTAATCTGGTCAGTCGTTTACAACGTCCTGTTTGGGTTAAAGCGTTACGAGAAACAGGTTTGCCTGAAAGCCAGGTGCAAGAAGCTTGTAATCGAATTTCAGATTCTTATGTGCCTTGGCAGGAAAGTTCATTTCCTGGTTTATTAGGTAATGTGGTTGCTGGTCGTATTGCCAATCGTTTTGATTTAGGCGGCACTAACTGTGTAACAGATGCTGCTTGCGCGAGTTCTTTGTCAGCAATGTCTATGGGAATCAGTGAGTTGTATCTTGGTCAATCGGATATGGTTATCACTGGCGGTGCTGATGCCTTAAATGAAATTTTAATGTACATGTGTTTCAGTAAAACACCTGCTTTTTCACCCACAGGTGATTGCCGTCCTTTTTCAGATAAAGGAGATGGTACAATTATCGGTGAAGGTATCGGTATGATGGCATTACGTCGTCTGGAAGATGCAGAACGTGATGGTAATAAAATTTATGCAGTGATCAGTGGTTATGGAACATCTTCTGATGGTTCTGGAACCAGTGTTTATGCTCCAAAACCTGAAGGGCAAGCAAAAGCTCTAAGAAGAGCTTATAATGAAGCGGGTTATAGCCCATCAACTGTTGAATTGTTAGAAGCTCATGGCACGGGAACTAAAGCAGGTGATAAGGCTGAATTTAATGGTGTGAATTCGGTGTTTTCTGAGAGCAGTCCTGATACTAAGCAGTGGTGTGCCATCGGTTCAGTAAAGTCTCAAATTGGTCATACCAAAGCTTCTGCTGGAATTGCTGGAATGATCAAGGCAGTGCTATCATTAAATAATAAAATATTACCACCAACTCTCAAAGTTGATAAACCAAATCCAGCTTTAAATATTGAGGAAAGTGCATTTTATATTAATACCAAAACCCGCCCTTGGATACGTGCCAGCGATCATCCAAGACGAGCATCCGTTAGTTCGTTTGGTTTTGGTGGCAGTAATTTTCACATGGCTTTGGAAGAATACAAAGGCGACTCAAAGCTAGCGACACGATTCAGGGCATTATCCAGCGAAATGTTGTTAATGAGTGCCGATAACTCAGGTCATTTATTGAGTGATATTAAAAAACTTCAGGAAGAACTTAAAACAGAAAGTAATCTGATTACTCTGGCTCATCAAAGTCAGCAAGATTTTAATGAAAAACAAGCGGTCAGATTAGCGATTATTGCAACGAATGATGCAGATTTAGCTGATAAATTAGGCAAAGCATCCGATAAAATTACCAAAGATGGAAAAGCTTCATTCAGTGTGCCTTCAAAAATGCATTACAGTGTTGATAAAGCGACAGATGGTAAAGTAGCGTTTATCTTTCCAGGTCAAGGTAGTCAGTATGTTGATATGGGGGCTGAGCTGGCAATGGCATTTGGTTCTGCCAGATCAGTTTGGGATGACCAGGCCTCTAATACAGACGAAACACCATTACATCAAATTGTTTTTCCTCAACCTGTTTTTAGCAAAGAAGATGAAGCGGCTCAAACAGCGACTTTAACAGAAATGGCATGGGCTCAGCCCAGTATTGCGGCAGTGAGTTTGTCTCAAATGGCCGTGTTAAATCAGCTGGGTTTGAAACCTGATTGTGTCTGTGGTCATAGTTTTGGTGAAGTCACTGCTTTACACAGTGCAGGTGTATTTACTGAAAAAGATACCATTGAAGTGGCTCGAAAACGTGGTCAATTAATGACTCAAGCGGCGGCTGATACCAGTGGTGCGATGAGTGCTGTTTCCACTGACCGTGATACTTTAGAAAAGTTATTGACAGAATGGAATGTGGGTGTGGTGATTGCTAATCACAACAGTCCGTCACAAATTGTTATTTCAGGTGAAACCAGTGCCATTGAGGAAGCTGAAAAACGTCTGAAAGAACAAAAGATCAGAGCCAAGAGATTGCCTGTTGCTTCTGCTTTTCATTCGCATATTGTCAGTTCCAGTAGTAAACCATTTCATGAATTTTTAAATGGTTTGAAAACAAAATTACCAACCATTCCTGTTTATGCTAATACCACGGCTAAACCTTATGCGAAGAAAACAGCTACGATTAAAGAACAATTAGCCAATCAACTGGCTAATCAGGTGCGTTTTGTAGAACAGATTGATGCAATGTATGCCGAAGGTGTGCGCTATTTTGTTGAAGTGGGTCCTGGTAATGTACTGACTGGTTTGGTGAAAAAATGTTTAGAAGGTAGAGATCACACAGCGATCAATTTGGATCGTAAAGGTCAAAGCGATGTCACCATGTTATGGAATGGTTTGGCTCAATTGGCTGTGAATGGTTTTGAAATGAATTACGCTTCGTTATGGCAAGATTATCAACTTGAAGCCACTGCTCGTGAAAAAGTCAGTCCTCATGCCATGTATATTCAAGGTTCAAACTACAAAAAACCTTATCCACCGATTGAGGGCAGTGCGGCAATTCCTAAACCTAACCCAGAAAAACCAAAAGAAATACCTGTGGTCGCTAAACCAGCTGTGGCAGTAAGTACAGCAACACCTGTTAAAAAACAATCCGTTCAACAGCCTGTTGTTAGTACGCCACCAATGAATCAAACAACGTCACAGCCAGTTCAAGTTGCTAAGCCTGTGGTCAATAAACCCGTGATGCAACCCGTACAACAAGTCTCATCGACGCAAAATACTAATGTTGACGGTATGTCATCATTCATGGCATTTCAAAAGCATACTGCTGATGCACATAATGTCTTTCAAACCACCATGGCAGAAAGTCATCAAGCATTTTTAAATATGGCAGAAAGTGCATTGGCAGGTTTGTCTGGCGGTGTTCAACCAACAATGCCTGTACACCAACCCATGGCGGCAACTCAAGTCACTCAATCTCAGCCCGTTGTATCAACGCCTGCGGTAGCTCAACCTCCTGTTGTGACGGAAACGCCTGCTCCAACTGTTAAGGTTGAAGCAACTCCTGTGGTTGCTAAAGTTACTCCTGCTCCTGTCGTTGAAAAGCCTGTTGTCGCTCCTGTGGTGGCGACACCTGCTATTGATATGAGAGCAATTTTACTGGAAGTTGTGTCAGAAAAAACAGGCTACCCAGAAGAAATGCTGGATTTAGAAATGGAATTAGAATCAGGCTTAGGGATTGATTCAATAAAACGAGTTGAAATATTATCTGCTTTTCAAGAAAAAGCACCTGGTTTGCCAGAGGTAGAACCAACTGATTTGGCTAATTTGAATACGTTGGGTGAAATTGTTGATTTCATGCAAAGTAAAATGCCTGCGGGTTCAGCTTCAGCAACGGTTTCAATAGCCCCTGTTGCAACTGCTCCAGCCATTGATTTTAATAAGTTATTATTGGAAGTCGTGTCAGAAAAGACTGGCTATCCAGAAGAGATGTTAGATTTGGACATGGAATTAGAGTCAGGATTGGGTATTGATTCTATCAAGCGGGTTGAAATTTTATCGGCTTTTCAGGAAAGAGCCCCTGGAATGCCAGATATTGAACCTACCGATTTAGCGACTTTGAATACGTTGGGTGAGATTGTTAGCTTTATGGAGTCAAAAGCTCCTGCTACAAGTCAAGCACCTGTCGTTACAGCAAACGTAGCTCCCAGTGTTGATCTGCAAAAAATCTTATTAGACGTTGTTGCCGAAAAAACAGGTTATCCAACCGAAATGTTAGATTTGGAGATGGAATTAGAGTCAGGTTTGGGTATTGACTCCATCAAACGAGTTGAAATTCTATCTGCATTTCAGGAACAAGCACCAGGAATTCCAGAAATAGAACCCAATGATTTGGCGGTATTGAATACATTGGGTGAAATTGTCAACTTTATGCAAGCAAAAATGCCAGCAGGTTCTGCTCCAGTGAGTACGGTCACAACGACATCGAGTGCTACCCCAAGTGTCGATTTGAATGGTATTTTACTGAAAGTGGTTGCAGAGAAAACAGGTTATCCAGAAGACATGATCGAAATGGATATGGAATTGGAGGCAGGTCTAGGTATTGATTCAATCAAACGAGTAGAAATTCTATCTGCATTTCAGGAACAAGCACCAGGTTTACCAGAAATAGAACCCAATGATTTGGCTGTACTGAATACATTGGGTGAAATTGTCAGCTTTATGCAAGCAAAAATGCCAGCAAGCTCAGCTCCAGTGACCTCAACAGCTACGCCAAGTATTGACTTAAACGGACTATTACTTGAAGTTGTTGCTGAAAAAACAGGTTATCCTGTTGATATGATTGAAATGGATATGGAACTTGAAGCAGGTTTGGGTATAGATTCAATTAAACGAGTTGAAATATTGTCAGCCTTTCAAGAGAAAGCACCAGGTTTGCCAGAAATAGAACCGACTGATTTAGCAACATTAAATACGTTGGGTGAAATAGTGGGTTACATGCAAAGCAAAATGCCATCGGCATCAGCAACAACTGCTCCAGTAGCTCAAAATTCAGCTCCCTCTGTAAATTTAGAAGCTATTTTATTTGAAGTGGTGGCGGATAAAACAGGTTATCCGACAGAAATGTTGGAAATGGACATGGAATTAGAAGGTGGGCTGGGTATTGATTCTATCAAACGAGTCGAGATTTTATCTGCATTCCAGGAACAAGCACCAGGATTACCAGAAATTGATCCTTCAGATTTGGCAAAATTAAATACTTTGGGTGAAATTGTTGATTATATGGGACAAAAATCTGGCAGTGAAGTCACTACGCAGACTGCTCAAACTGTCTCAAGTGAGCCCGCTACCCAAGGAGTTGGACGCTATATTCTAAATGTGGTTGATTCTCCTGCAACTGGGTTACGGATGGCAGGTTTAACCAACGCCTCTAATATTGCAGTGACCAATGATGGTCAAGGTATCGCTCAGCAATTGGTTGATAAATTACAAACACAAGGTTTAAAAGCCAGTCTGGTTGATAGTCTTTCCGCTGATGCCGATGTGGTTATTTACATGGGCGGCTTAATCTCTGATGTCAATGCTGAATCAGCTTTGTCAATTAATCAAGGAGCATTTGAAGCCGCTAAAACAGTGGCTGCCAAATTTACTGAATCAGGCGGAACATTTATTACAGTCCAAGACAGTGGTGGCCGTTTTTCTGTCAACAATGTTTCAGTCGATAGGGCATGGGCAGCGGGTTTAACGGGATTGGTTAAAACAGCCGCTCTTGAATGGCCTAAAGCAACATTAAAAGCAATTGATATTGAGTCTGCTGGTCGAAACAGTGATGTAATTGCACAAGCCTTAATGAATGAGTTGATGGAAGGTGGCCCTGAAATTGAGGTGGGTTTATCAGCCAGTGGTAATCGCATTACTTTGGTGAGTGAGCAAGCACTGTTAGATGGGGCTGGAGAGGCAATATTGAATGCCGATTCTGTGTTAGTAGTGTCGGGTGGCGCTAGAGGTGTAACAGCCGCAACACTCAAAGGTTTGGCAAAAGCCTATCAACCTAAAATGGTTTTGCTTGGACGAACTCCATTAGAAGATGAACCTGATTATTGTGTCAATCAGCTGGACGAAGCTTCTCTAAAACGTGCATTACTTACCGCCGCTAAAGATCAAGGGCGTAAAATTACACCGATTGAATTGGGTCAAGAAGCCAGTAAAATTATTGCCATGAGAGAAGTCAAAGGCACATTAGCTGACATCGAAAAAGCAGGTTCAAAAGTCAAATACATTGCGACTGATGTGAGAAATTCTGAGGCATTAAAAACTTCGCTTGATCCTATCAGAGCAGAGTGGGGTGCTATTACAGGTTTAATTCATGCGGCAGGCACTTTGGCAGATAAAAATATCAAAGACAAAACCGTTGAACAATTTGAAAGGGTTTTTCAAACCAAAGTTGCTGGCTTAGCTGGATTACTGGATGCCACAAAAAATGATCCATTGAACGTGATCTGTCTGTTTTCATCCGTCGCAGGACGTGGTGGTAATGTCGGACAATGTGACTATTCAATGGCCAATGAAGTATTGAACAAAGTTGCTCAGGCAGAAGTGGTGAGACGTGACGGTAAGTGTCTTGTTAAATCAGTAAACTGGGGGCCTTGGGATGGTGGTATGGTGACACCTGCTTTGAAAAAACATTTTCAATCCATGGGTATTGATCTGATTTCATTACAAGATGGTACCGATTATCTGGTTCAAGAATTGACCAATATTGATCGTGGTCAAATTGAAATCGTAGTGGGCGGTGCTGCTCGGGAAATGCCTCAGTTTTTAGCGGCCAATTCGCAAGAAAAAAAAATGGAACTTTGGGTCAATAAAGAAAAATATCCTTACTTATTGAGTCACCAAATCAAAGGTAAGCCCGTTATTCCTATGATGCAGGTTGTAGAATGGTTCATGAGAATGGCACAAGCCAATCGACCTGATTTACTGCCAGTCTCATTAATGAACATTAAAGTGCTGAAAGGTGCAATGCTGGAAAATTATGAGGGAGTGGGTGATCAACTGTGGGTGAGTTGTCAGGAAAATGCCGATGATCCGTTAAGTTATGAGTTATCTTTGTTGTCTGCTAACGGCATCAAACATTACAGTGCCATGATGAAAATGGATTTAAGATCAAGAAAAACCAATGCATCATCTGATGCGTTGAAAATATCTAATGATAACTTTAAAAGCTGGCCTTGGCAGTCGAATGAAATTTATGGTGATAAATTGTTCCATGGTGATGATTTTCATGTTATTTCTGAGCTGGAAGGTGTGTCTGCCGATGGTGGTGAAGCCGTCTTAGAAGGAACAATTGATAAGCAATGGCCAAATGGTCCATGGTTGACAGATACTGCGGCTCTTGATGGCGGTTTACAGTTAGCAATCCTTTGGGGAATTCAGCAGTCAGGTAAAACATCATTGCCCACAGGTTTTGAAGCGTTTATTCCGCATTCAACTAAAGCCATTGAAGGTCCTGTTCATTGTCGTTTTAAGTCTCGTATGGTGGGTGGCTTGCGATCTGAAAATGATCTGCTTTTTACCTCAAAAGATGGTGAGGTGATTGCCGAGCTGAAAGGTTTGCAAATGCACATGCTTGAGAAATAACATGTCGGAACCTATCGCAATTGTAGGACAATCCTGCGTTTTACCTGGCGCACTCAATGCTGACGAACTTTGGTCAGCAGTGCAACAGGGACAAAATTTAATTTCATCGGTGCCAGCAGGTTATTGGCGCATTAATCCTGATGCAGTTTTGCAAAATGGCTCGGGTTCATTGCCCGCCAATGAACGTGCCAGAACAGATCGAGGTGGTTATGTCAGTGGTTTTGGTGACATATTTAATGCTGATGGTTTTGCCATATCTAAAGAGACAATCCTGTCATTAGATACGGCATTTCAATGGCTGTTACATAGCTCAAGACAAGCATTGTCATCGGTTGCCTCAGTCGCTCAGCTACAACATCGTACCAGTGTGATTTTTGGTAATTTATCGTATCCATCACACAATTTAACGCAATTGGCTGAGTCAATTTGGCTACAATCTAATCAGCATTTATTAAATGGTCAAGCAGCTGAATTGGCTGGCATTGTTCAACCTGCTTTTCAAAACAGATACATGTCAGGTTATCCTGCTCATGTTGTTGCGAATGCACTTGGACTCGGTGGCGAATCATTTTGTCTGGATGCGGCTTGCGCTTCATCACTGTATGCCTTGAAACTGGCTTGTGACAAATTAAATTCTGGTCAATCTGATTTGGTATTGGCTGGCGGTATTAATTGTGCCGATGATTTGTTTTTACATGTTGGGTTTTCAGCATTGCAGGCATTGAGTAAGTCAGGTCAAAGTCTGCCATTCAATAATCAGGCAGATGGCTTATTACCTGCCGAAGGTGTTGCTGTAGTTGCGCTTAAGCGTTTAGCTGATGCAGAAGCCCAAGGCGATGATATTTTAGCCGTTGTTCGTGGAGTTGGATTATCCAATGACGGTCGCAGTGGTAGCTTTTTAGCACCAGCGATGCAAGGCCAAGTTCGGGCAATCAAAGCCGCCTATCAGCAATCAGGTTTAAATCCCAAAGATATTTCTTTAATGGAATGTCATGCCACGGGAACGCCTGTGGGTGATACAGAAGAAATTAAAAGTATGTCGGAAGTTTTTAAAGACAATCATGACATGCCGATTGGTTCATTAAAATCCAATATGGGGCATTTAATCACTGCTTCTGGCATGGCTGGGTTAATGAAAGTCATTGCCAGCATGAAAGCTGGTGTCAGACCACCGACTTTAAATACCGAAACTCCAATCGATATTTTATCAAGTTCACCTTTCAGATTACTCAAAGAGGCTGAGCCTTGGGAGTGTAATGGTCTGAAACGTGCGGGTATTAATAATTTTGGTTTTGGTGGTAATAATGCACATTGTATTGTCGAAGAGTATCAACAAACTGCCGAAGCTTATCAGCCCAAAATAACATCAGGTGCTTCATCTGAAATTGCCATTGTTGGTATCGATATTATTGCGGGATCAGCTGATAATATTGCGACTTTTGCTCAAGATGTCTTTTTAGAAAATCGTCAGACCAACCCTCAAATAAAATCTTTCGAGCTATCTTTAAAGGGCTTGAAATTTCCACCGATGGATTTAAAGAAAAGTTTGCCGCAACAAACCATCATGATGAGTGTGGCGCGTGGTGCGGTGGCTGATGCAGGTGGTTTGACAGGCTATGAAGCAACAACGGGTACTTTTATCGGTATGCAGTGTGATGCTGAAATTGCTCGTTTTGGTGTGCGTTGGAGAATGTCAGAATGGGCTGAAAAATGGTCTCACTCCAGTCAAACAGAATTTGATACTCAATGGTCACAACAGGCACGAGATGCGGCAGGGCCATTCCTTGAGTCAGCAGGTGTGGTTGGTGCGATGCCAAATATTCCTGCCAATCGTTTAAACAGTCAGTTTGATTGGGGTGGTTACAGCTTTGTGACTTGCAGTGAAGAACTCTCAGGTATTGTGGCATTAAATACTGCCATT
>Ga0233443_1003129_pt1 | contig 11901 bp, 13 predicted proteins | sample SI_123_September_2_FD_182784 | JGI IMG/M metagenome (GOLD analysis project Ga0233443, IMG submission 182784) | Seawater microbial communities from Saanich Inlet, British Columbia, Canada - SI_123_September2016_200_MG | ecosystem: Environmental > Aquatic > Marine > Inlet | place: Canada: British... | reverse complement strand
AGAAAATAAATTAATAGGATTTGGTGGCTATAAACCTTGGAATTTAGAACAAAGTATTTCAATGTTAAAATATGATAATAAAGATAGAACCAAAATAATAATAAAAGAATATGGTATAGAGAAAGGAAATATAGTTAGTTTTATTAGTTTTTTTATATTAAAAGAGTATAGAAAAAAAGGTATATTCAAAATATTACAAAACAAATTGATAAATTGTGTAAAAAATTATAAATATGTAATAACCTTTTTAGATTCAAGAAAAAATAAAGAGTTGAATAACTATATCAGAAATGGGTGGATATATGGTCATGTAATAAAAACAAGAGAAGCTGAAGATAATAGGTATTGTATATCATTGCTCCTAAAGATTTAGCTTCATACTCTATTCTAAGTAGTTTTTCAATAGGTTTGTCAATTCATTATGAGAATAGATAGTTTTATCAGATAATCTTAAATATTCTTCATCCATCATATGATAAAAATCAAAAAGATTTAAATTATTTAAAATTAAAAAATTGTCATCTTTAAGAGGAGCTACTATTCTAAAGTTTTCTTTTTCTGTTGGAGAATATCTCTCTAAGAATCTTTTTTTAAAAAGAGAGAATTTTTTAAATCTAAAATAAATAAAAAATCCATTTTTTAAGTTTCTAGTAAATGAATAGCCTCCTGTATCAATAATAAATTTTTTTTTTGGATATTCAATAGCTTTTTGTTGATATTCTTTATTGTATTTACTGAATAAATTAGAAATAACAGTTTTGTTATTTTCATATTGGTATAAGAATTTTAATTTATCTCTATTTTTTCCAATAGTTTTCCATTGAACAAACTCTAAAATAGATGAAAACCATGGGATTTTTTTATTAGAAAGAAAATGAATGTCTTTTAAAAGAAGAGCATCTTCACTTATAATTTCAAATTCTTTTAACAAATTTTCTTCTTTTAAAAGATTAATAGAAAAAGTTTTTCCAACAGTAGGCGTTCCAATTATATAAATTAAATTATTCAAAGAGACTTGTCCTTTAATGATAAACTATTTAATAATTTGAAAGCTTCACAATTATTTTTAATATATGAATGAGTTCCATAGCAAATTATTTCTCCTCCATTAAAGAAGGCTATATTATCAGAATTTTTTATTGTTGATAATCTATGGGCTATTATTATGACTATTTTATCATTTTTAATATTACGTAAGGCTTTATTAATGCTGTCTTCATTTTTATTATCTAATGAACATTTTAATCATTCTAAATTCCTATTATTAATTTTTTATATTTTAAAGTAAAAACTTATTACTAATTCATTAAAAACATCTGTTTCTATGGGTTCATCTACAAACATCTTTATTTGTGGATTTTTAATATTTAAAGCCTGTTCTACAGTTTTTATAGCTAAAGACTTACAAATATCTTTGTTGTATTCATAAGAGCCATCTTCTAAAACTATATAATCATTTTCATTTAAAAAACATCAGCGATACAGTCTAAATTACCATTATCAGAAAATCTATTATTGAAACCAATTTCTACTATCATTAAAAAACTTTTGTTTTAATCTTAAAATCTATCAAAGAATTTAGATTGTTTTTTACCTAATTTAATTTGTATATATCTTCCAATTTCAATTTCATATTCAGAATAATCATCATCATAACAAGATACATCAAGTTTATTTAATTTATTATTATTAGAAAAAGAAGTTTTATTAAATATAGTAACAAAATTATTAATATCATTTTTATATTTTTTAGCAACATCAATAGGGTAATTTCTTCTTTCACAAGCAACATAAGAAATACAAAGAGTATCACCATAAGTATAGATATTTAATCCAATGTCTTTATTTTCTCTTAGATTGTTTTTCATATCTTCAATCATATTGATAATTTTGTTAGTTGTAATTTGAGGAGTTTTCATTTTATATCCTTTAAGGTTGGTTTGTATATATAATTATACATAAACATACCTTAAAGATAGATTAATGATTACTTAAACAACTAACATATTCAGAGTATTGTATTTCTTCTCAATCATTTTCAAAGTATACAAGATTGTCAGACATAAGATAATAATCTTCAAAAAACAATTATTTAGTTATTTTAAGTAAGGGCATTAGTTCTGGGAAGAAGTCATTATTAATTTTTTCAGGATACTTTTAGTTCTTTTTTTGTTTTATTTTGTTTATTACTATAAATCCAATCAGATAAATTTTGGAAAGAATAAAAAAAGTTTTCTTTATATCCAATTTCTCCTTCAGGAGAATATTTTTGAAGTTCAGATTTATTCATAAAACATTTATTATAAGTTTTTTTCCCTACTCCAATAATATGACTAATGATATCATCTAATGTATCATCACTACCATTAACATATTTGGAATAGTCTTCTTCAGAAAAGGTGTTAATATGGTCATATAAATTAGAATGTAATTTTTGAGCAACACTGTAAAAAGTTTTTCGTTCTTCAATAGGTAAAATAGAAGGATTCATGATTTCTGTTGATATTCTCTTGTAATCAAAATCAATATTCCAATTTAATTTAGAAATTATATTCCAAAAATTTTCTTGTGTCATTGTAAGCCTTTTTTTTTATTTATTATATCTATATTAAACTTAATCGAAGCTAAGATTAATATAGATAACGTATTAATTTCTCCCTTGAAAGATGAAAACTTCTACTTTTCATTGTTAAAAGAATATAAATTCTTCTTTTAATTATGTTAAAATCTAGGGACTAAACTAAGTACAAAAAAACCAAATAGAGTAAATTTCCAACAAACTAATCCAAGAAAAGAAAAAAAATTGCCAGATATAAATTAATTTTTATGATTTAAAAAAAATAATATTAAGAAAAAAATAATTAGATTTTAAGACTATCTATTATATAATATTTTAATTTAAAAAGGATATTATATGTAGTGATACTTTTGGAGTATCTGAAAATAGTTGCTCAGTAGGTGGTATGGTACTAATAAGTACTAATGCAGGTTGTATTACTATGAATAATGATAATAATGGGTTAATTTTTGAAGTAATAGCACTACCAATAAAGACAATGAGTGATATAAGATAAATTTGTTATTAAAGGTATAAAAAGATTTTTGATAGTAAATACTAATTATACCTTTATTATGATTATAATAAGTTAGTATTCTTTAGCATATTTTGCTAAATCTTCAATAACATCAGTTTCATCTGTAATTTCTTTACCAATAAGAGTTTCAAAGAGATCTTCCATAGTAATAATACCATCAACTTGATGATATTCATCTAATACTAAGAATATGTGTTCTTTAGTAAGTAAAAATTTATTTAAAATATAAGAAAGGTTATCAAGGTGAGAAACAGTGATTATATTTTTTTCAATATCTTTGAGTTTTGTATCCCCATTAGCAGTTAAAATATCATTTTTTAAAACATAAGAATCAATATCATCTTTATCTTCTTTTTGAAGTAGTATTCTTGAATGAACCTCAATTTGTTCATCATTAATAATAGATTTAATAATATCATTTTCATTTAAAGAGAAAATCATTTTTCTAGGAGTCATAACATCTTTTACTAAAGTTTTTTTTAATTTTAAGACATTAGTAATAACTTCTATTTCATTTTCTTCTAAGACCCCATCATTGAAACTCATTTTTGCATTAATTAAAACTTCTTCTTTACTAATAACATCTTTAGGTTCTTTAAAAATTTTTGTAAATAACGTCAAAAATTTATTAGAGTGTTTAGTAAATCTGTTAAGGATAGTTAATGTTTTAGCAGTAAAACCAAATAATTGTTTCCAATACATTGCACCAATCGTTTTTGGTATAATTTCAGACCCAATTAAGATAATGAATGTAAGAATAAAAGAAATTAGAAACATATAAGATTCACCAAAAATTTTGGCTGCGCTAGCTCCAACCCCTGCAGCACCCAAAGTGTGTGCAAAAGTATTTATAGTTAAAATTGTAGAAATAGTGTTATCTTTATTTTGAATAAGCTTTTCAAATAAGATAGATTCTTTATTTCCTTTTTCTTTTAAAGTTAAAATATAACTTTCTTTAGTTGAGAGGAATGCAGCCTCTAATAATGAACATAGAAATGAGAAACCAACAGCAATTAATAGGAAGACAAGTAATTCAACCAAATAAAATCCTTTTATTCTTATTATATAATAATAATAAGAAATATATTAAATATTTCTTATATTGTTATATAAAAAAAGGTTGAATATTATGTCAACTCTTTTTTTATTAATGAATTTTTATAAAATGATTTTAAATCTTCATCTGTGACATTAAGAGTATTTTTAAAATATTTTCAAGAAACTAGGTTAATCTTACCAGATTTAAGCATTTTTTTGATTGATTGTAATTCATTTTTCATAATTTGGAGATTATTAGAATCATAATTCATTTTTTCAAAATGTTTAATTGTATTTTTTAAATATTTTTTAATAGATTTTAGTTCACTAAAAGTTAAAGAACTAATATAAATATTTTTTTCTTCATGTTTTGTTCTAGTTTCTTGAACTATTACAAAAGAATCTCTAACATCAAACCAATTTTCATTTTCTAATATATTATTTTTGATTTGATTTACAATATTAATAAAAACTAATTCTGTATTAAAATCTACTTGAAAATCAATATCAAAATTATCTGCTTGATCATCATAATCTTGATAAAAATTATCATAGTTAGAAATGTAAAGTATATTAAAATACCTAGAAGTTTCTAAAGTGTTGTGATAATTATCAGGATAAAGAGTTAAAGTGCCATTAACCCATTTGTAATGTACATTATTTGCTTTTATAATATCCATAATTCTATTAATAATTTCAGAACATTCTTCAAAATCTAAATTTTTTGTGTATTGTGTAATAATTGACATTTTACATCTCTCTTTCTTTTTATGTATATAATTATACCTATATACAACTTAAAGAAAGATAAAATAAAAAGAACAACTCTTAAAACAAGTCCCATTTTTATCTAAGATAGTTAGTAAATCCCATAAATTAATCTATGGGAATTTCAAATATTAAACCTATGTTTAATAAAAAAAACCTTGTTCCTCACAATTTTCACTAGCAGGTAGTTCTTCATAAACTGCATTTTCATTAAAGCTAAATTTTAAAGGTTTATATTCTTTTAAGTTAAATATTTCAACAAAAGGAATAGCTTTCCAAACTTTATCTTTTATTAGTTCATTAGGAGTTTTGCCATATTTAGGTTCAATTGTTCCATAATTTCCATCAAATGAAGTTAATTCATTGTTGAACAAGTATCCAGAATATGAAAATTTTTCTTTTGTATTTATATCTTCATAATACTTTCCAAAATCAAGTTCAATACCAAAAATTCTTGAGCCTTCTTCTTTGTCATCAATTTGTTGAAGAATTTCTTCCAATTCGTCATCAGAGAAATTTTGTTGAGCTAAAATACTATAAGCTTCAACTCCTCCAAAAATTCCATAACCTTCATAATAATTTTCTTCAAAAGAAGATTTACCATTAGGTTGTAATAAATAAGAACTTTTATCTGCGTTCTTATGCCCTGAATGAATGTTTGCTATTGATTCTTTTGTATCTGCTGTTTTCCAACTGTAAAATCCCATATTAAGCCTTTCTTTTTATCTATATAATTATATAGATATTCACCTTAAAAATAGGTTAATTGATAACTGATTTTGTAATCTTATTTAATAAAATTAATGATTCTATATAATCAACTAATAAATATAATCCCCATATGTTTTAAATAATTAATAATTGTTTATCTGCATCATCATTGCTACAAAAGTATTTTAAGAAATTAATATAAGAATCATTAAAGTTATCACTTTGTTTTTCTTGCATATTATAAAATAATTGTTTTGTTATTAAATATAAATATTTTTTCTTCAATTGCTAAATCTAATGCTTTTGATAATGCTATCTTTTCCACATTACGTCCTGCTACTTTTAAGTCTGTTGCAGAATATGTATGATTTACATGAAGTATTTCTTGTGTAATTATTGGTCCTTCATCTAAATCACTTGTAACATAATGTGAAGTGGCACCAATAATTTTAACACCTCTATCATGAGCTCTTTTATAAGGATTTGCACCAATAAAAGCTGGTAAAAAAGAGTGATGAATATTTATTAATTTACCTTCAAAATTTGAAACAAAATTTGGAGTTAACACTCTCATGTATTTTGCAAGTACAATAAAATCAATATTGTTAAACTTATTTAATTCATTAGTAACAAGTATCTCATGTTCTTCTCTATTTAAAGAATCAACTGCTATATACTTGTAAGGTATATTAAATTTACTTGCTAATTCACTTAAATTATTATAATTAGAAATTATTGATAAAATATTTATATTTAATTCATCACTAAAATGTCTTAAAAGTAAGTCACCCATACAGTGGCTTTCTTTTGTAACCATAATAATAATATTCTTTTTCTTTACTTCATTTAATGTAATAACTGAATCTGATGAAAGTGCATTTATAATTTTATTTTTTATATTATCATCTTTATCTGATGAAAATACTGTTCTCATAAAAAAAAGTTTATTATCATTATCTACATATTCATTATTTTCTTCTATATTTACATTAGATTCATATAATATTTTTGTAATTTGATGCATTAAACCTTTTTCATCTTTTGTTTGTATTTTTAAAATATATTTATTCATTTATAATCCCCAACTCCTTCATTGCTAATTTAATTAATCTTATGTATGTATGTGTTCCTAAAAAATAAACTATGCCATTTTTTTCTTGAGTCATTCTTACTATTAATTCTTTTATAGTTTCTACATCTTGATAATCTATTGTTTCTAATATCTTATCATTATAATATTTATTTGTATTATGATAGTACAAATATCCTCTAGTTCCCGTTAATATAATGTGATTAACTGGGATATTAATGCTAGAAAAATAATTTACTATATTTTGTAAATCTTTATCATCTGGTAAGGAAGCTATAATATTAAGTTTTTTATTAGTTGATATTAGATTTGAAATAAATTCTTTATCTATAGAATTTATTGATACCAAAGGTTCATATATAATATTAGCATTATTAAAATCATATATCCCAAAAGATTCACTAACTATTAAATTATTCTGTTTTAAAAACTTTATGTTGTATGAATTACAATATTCTTCAACTGTTTTATCCGCTATTTTTTCATCTATCAAATACCAAAAAGGCTTGTCATTTTTATCAATATTATCATTTATATTTATAATAGGATAATTATTATTTATAATTCCATACTTTTCATTTATACTTGAACTAAGCGGACCTAATATTATTAAGTCAGATGTTTTATTTACAAATAATTTATTTTGCGCAATATCTTTTAGTGTTGGTCCAAGGTATGACATATGTTCTTCTAGTATGCTAGTTACAACTGATATATTGGATTCAATTTGTCCAGCTTCATCAAATTCTGCACCACGTCCTAATTCTAATATATAATGCTGCACATTGTTATTTTTAAACCATTGTAATGCAATTAATAAAAAAATACCTGATGGCGAAAAGTATTCAGTCTTATTAAGTATATTACACCTAGTATCAAGTAGATTTAATATTTTTGTTGCTATATTTACAAATTCTTCTTTTGAAATTTGTTTATTATTTATTTTCATTCTATCAGTATGTTCAATTTCCTCAGGTGAAACTATCATACCAATCTTTTCATTTTTAAAATTAAGTAACAATAAACTATTTATTAATCTAGTTACGGTACCTTTTCCTTTGCTTCCTGTTATTTTAATAGTTTGTTTCTTTTTGGGTAGCAAACATAATTCTTTTGCTATATTAATAATTATATTTGGGTTTCTAACATCTTTATCTAACCCACCTTTATTCAAGTGTTTTTTATTCATGTAATATGAGTATATTCTATCTAAAGAATAATTATATTTAGTATTTGTATCGTTCATTAACTATTTAATCCTTTTATATAATTGTAATAATAAATTAATTATATTATTTATTTTATTTCTTCTACTTTGATATGAAAATTCAATTTGAAGAGTTCTATTTATGCCAATATTTCTACATCTTTTTGTAATTGTTCTATTACATCTTGCTTTGTATTTGTATAAATTTATTTTCATTTTTAACTTATATTTCTTACATAAAGATTTTATTATATTAATCATTTTTAATTGTTCTTCATTAATATTTCCACCTGTTCCTATTGCTACATCAAATAAATTATTATTTTTTGCTCCATGTATATCAATAATTGCTATATCTTTAAAAAATTTATTATAACTTCTTATTATTTTATCAGCATTTGTTATGCCCTTGTATGGATTAATAGCTTGGTGTCTATATTGATTAATAATAATAGAAGATTTCGTCTTTTCTTCAACCATTTTTACAATTCCTCCAGTATACAAATCTGCATATTTTAAATTATTATCTTTTACTCCATTATAATGGTTTATCGCATGAACCGAAACAAAAACTATTTTTTGTTTCTTTTTACAATATGTAATAACATCACATTTTTGTCCATTACAATAATTATATTCAAATTGTTTATTAAAATAATTTAATTTTTTTAAACTTAATTTCATTGACTTCTTACTTTCAATATTATACTTCTTGATACCTTCCCTTGGTCCAATATACTTTACACTTTCAGAGGCAATTATTGAGGCCTCTTCTAATGCATGTAAAAAGCTGTTTTTTTTGACAAATCTAAAATAACAGAATGCTCCATGAAAAATGTCTCCAGCAGCTAAAGTATCTTTTATTATAACTTCAGGTGGATTAATTAAACCGGTTATTCCATTTTCAAAATAAGTTATTTCATTTTCTCCATTTGTTGTTGCTATTTTTGCTTTATTAATATTTTTATTAAGATTAAAAATTATCTCTCCGGCATCTGTATATTTACAATTGTTTGATGCAATTACTTCATCTGATAATTCTAGAAACTTTAAACTATCTGGTTTCCAGCTTCCTAAGTCTAATACAATAGTTTTAGCATATGATTTAACTTCTTTAATTATTGGTAATGTTAATTCTGGGAGATTTGAATCTGTAAAGAAAAAATCTGCTTTAGCGTATATTTCTTTAAGTTCTGTATGAAAGTTGATATTTATGATATTTGGCTGACCACTTAATATTGTACGATTTCCATTTTTTGTATTTACTGATATACTTGACATTGCAGGTAATTCATACTTATCACTTGAGCAATCATAAACTTTAATCCCATATAGTGTTTCAAGTTCATCTTTTATTGATAAAGCAATACTTGAGTATCCTATATATGTTATCAGTATTGCTTCTCCACCTAATAAGGAATATGTTATAGCAGCATTGGCAGCAGAACCACCTATATAAGATTTATATTCATTAGTTTTAACCTTAGTATTTTCATTTGGAAAACTATCTATGTAATAAACAGAATCTAGACCAGTTAAACCAAAAAATACACCTAAGCTCATAATGTACTCCAAAGATAATCGCAATTAGTTAAACTATTAGAGTTATAATAATGTTCAATTCCTATTGATAGTATGTTGTTTGCCATTCCTACCTTTAAATATTTATTCGAATCTTCAAATAATGCAACATCTCCTTTTTTATACCCATAATAATCATATGTATTATTAATAACAGTCTCCTTATCTATATTATTTGTAGCTGCAGAAATAACTAAATTAAACTTATCTCTAATGTCCCATATATCCAAAACAGCCTCTAGCACCTCTAACCTGTTTGAAGATAAAATATTAAACTCAACACCTTCGCACTCAAGAAGATCAAACACATATGAAAAGGGCTTTAATTTTTGAGACTTTACTAATTCCAAATAAAAACTTATTCTTTTTTTAAAAAAAACTTCCTCATCAAATGAAATATCATAATCACTTTTTATCATTTTGTAAATTTTTGTTTCTTGATTTCCAATATATCTCTTTATATTTTTGTTGCTCAATACAATATTATATTCTTCTAAGCACATATTGTATGCTTTCCAGTGTAATGTTTCTGTATCAGCTAAAGTACCATCAAAATCAAATAGGTACATTTTTTTAGATTTAATATTTAGCATCAATTCTTTTTTATTCTTTAAAAATTTCATTGCTCTCTCTATATGTAAAAAAAATAGGTTTAATTAACTCTTCAGTTGTATTGCTTTTAATACTACCATTAAGTTTCTCAAGCATTATCTTAGCTGATATTTGACCTTATTTTTCTGGATTTACATCAACCGTTGCATAATTAACTTTATAGTTATGTAATAAATATGATCCTTCATTATTTTTTATTCTATTATAAACTTTTTATTTTCTTTTTTACATGTATTTGGTTCAAGTATATTAATTATATCTTCAAATAAGTATCTTCTTTGATTTCCAAAAATTCTATATTTTGGTTTCAATTTTCCTTTTTTATCCCACCTTCTTAATGTTGAAATTGAAACTCCAAGAATCAAACTAACTTCTCCTATTTATAACATTTTTTTCATGATATACTCCTTTTATTAAGTATATCTAAAATGAATAGGTTTTGTTAGTTTTACTTACTTTTCTTAACTACTGTTAATTACCATTTCTTAATATAAATTTTAAAAGAAAAATTAAGAAATTTCTTTTAAAGAACAAACTATTCTATGATTGTCTTTATTATAAGGGTTTTTTAATTTTTTTGTTTTTTGGTTATTTTCTAATCTTTTCCATATTTTAATAGAGATATCGTTAGTAAAACCTTTAAATAATTCTTGTTGATTTAAACCTACCCATTTCATAGCAGCTTCATAAAGATATTTAGAATAACCTTTATTTCTAAAAGAAACATTATATTCAATAGGTAATTTATTTAAAAATAAATTATAATCTTCATCAAAAGAATCTGGATTATTTATTTTTGATATTTCTAAATCAAAGATTTGTTGTTTTAAGTCAGTCAGTAGTTCTTCTTTAATATTTAAAGAATATTTCCAAGTTTCTTCAAAGTTAAAAATACGACTAAAATCTACTAAAGGTTTTTCAACATGAAACATTTTAAATTTCATCATTTCTTCAAAATATAATTCATTATATGTTTTAACAACAATATCAAAAAGTTCTTGTATTTTTTGTTTGTTCAAAAGACCTTTTCTAAAATCATTTAAATAAATGTGTTCATTAAGTTGATTATAATTCATTAAAAAATCAGAAATGACTTTACATTGATATTCAAAAGGTTCTTCATCTTGGTATTCAATATAAGTATTATTATTAATAACCATCCATTTTAAAATATTGTCAGAGTAAAAATAATCCCAATGAGATTGAGGAATATAAGATATTTTCATATACCCTGCTTGTAAACCATCCATAAACATAGTTAATATATTAACAACCCAACCTCTATTAACATTTTCAGTATCAAGTTCAAAATCAAAAGAAATATTTTTACCATCAAAAGATTTAGTATTAAATTGTTCTTTAGATGGGATATTGTAAGTATATTTTATTTTATTATTAATCATTAATTAATTCCTTATATATGTGTATAATTATACCCATATATAACTTAAATAAAGGTTAACAATAGAGGAGTTTTGTATTTATAGATATAGATATGTCAGTATTATCTATATCTAAGGAGTTTAATATTAACATGAAATAAATTAAAAATCAAAAAAAGGTGGAATTAACCACCCATGACAATATTTTTTGTATCAATAATATCAATAATTTCTTTATTAATATTTGGATTGATAATGTAAAGATTTTCAATAGTAAAGTAATAATCATGTTCAGATATATCACATTTACCTAAATCACAAGTAGGAGCAAAAATACTAATATCTAAATTAGATTTTTCTTTAACCTCATCAACTAAATCAATCCATAAATTTTCAATTTCTACAAATTTTTCATCA
>Ga0233443_1003124_pt1 | contig 11910 bp, 7 predicted proteins | sample SI_123_September_2_FD_182784 | JGI IMG/M metagenome (GOLD analysis project Ga0233443, IMG submission 182784) | Seawater microbial communities from Saanich Inlet, British Columbia, Canada - SI_123_September2016_200_MG | ecosystem: Environmental > Aquatic > Marine > Inlet | place: Canada: British... | reverse complement strand
CTCAATTGTAATGAAAAAATAGTTTTAGTTTCCTGAGTACGTTGCATTATGGTCGCTGTTTGGGGTGTGTGAATCATGCGGGTTCTCCACGACGTTTGAACAATGTCTGTAGAACTTGGGTGGGATCAATGCCAACAGGGCAGTATGTAGCACATCGACCGCAACCCGTACAACCGATGCGACCAAATTGGCTTTGCCATCCAGAGAACTTGTGGCTTAGCCATTGACGGTAACGTTGTGACCTTTCGGGTCTGATGTAAAAGCCATGTAAATAGCTGTGTTGAGTGGTAAAACAGGAGTCCCAGCTTCGAGTTTGAGATGACTCCGTTAAATCAATTGAAACATCCGAAGATTCTTGATGACAGAAACAACTAGGGCAAACAGTTGTGCAATTACCACAGCCTAAACAAGTGTCTGCAATGTCATTCCAAACAGGATGGCTCCATTGTTCAAAAACTGAGTTTGCGGTTATTTCGGGTAATTTTTGTTGCTGACTTAAAGCAGCTTGTGAGCTTTCATAGGTTGCCTGTTGTTGTTGAGCTGTCGTTGCTAATTTTAACTGAAGCGTATCAATAATTTCTGTGAGAGGGGAATTGACATGATGGATAATGTAACCCTCATCAAGTTCGCTCATTATACAGTCACTGGGTGAGGATATGTTGGGTCCATCACCTGTATTGGTACAAAAACATTGCGAACCACTGCGAAAACAATTAATACCAAAAAGTATTAAGTTGTCTCTACGTTGTTGATAGTGTGTGTCAGGTGTTTTTTTGTGATAAAAATGCTGGTCTAGTAGTTGTAACCCTGCTATATCACAGCCCTTGACACCAAAAATAACAGTGGGTTGGGCTTCTGCTTTGATTGCTTGAAATACCAGTTCATTGTCTTTATAAAATGATTTCCAAAGTATCTCAACAGGGCTGAATACAAAAGACTTAAGACTTTGTTGTGGATTGCTCCAAGCAAAACATCGAGGTGTTTTGGCTTGAGCTATTTGGTAGCTACCATTATGTCGGTCATCAATAATTCCGTGGGGTAAGGCATCTGCTGAATTGATTTGCTGATAGAGAATGCTGTCATCTCGAACAACGGGAGCCATAATTCGATAGCCATGATCAAGCAATGATTGAAATAGATCATTCAGTCGTGCGCGAGGTAAAAATAGAGGGTGTTCAAGTGGTGAATTTGACATAATTGACTGACCTCATTAATAAGGCAACTCGCAATAAGGGGATGTGCAATAAATAAACATCCAGCTTGCTTGTTTTTTTGTCCACCTTTTTTGTTGCAAAAATAGTTGTGTAGTTCGACTATACGCCTATTTTTGCGCCTCAAAGGCGAACAAAAATCCTGCGCAATTTGGACATTTATTTATTTCTCCTCCCCTAAATAAACAACCTATCTTACGGTCACGTTGCATAAGATTCGAAAAATCTCATCTCATCTATTGTCTGCTTTTATCGCTTAAAAAATAGTTGTGTAGACGACAATAAAGACGAACAAAATTCCTGCGTAATTATGGGTAAGTTTATTTAAAGTATCGGAAAAATAAAGTTTTTTAATAATAGGTGTTTTTTATTTTCACCATGAAGAGCATGAAGATATTGAAGTTGTTTCTTCATTGTCTTCATGTGCTTCATGGTGAAAAAATTATACTCTCTCGCAGAGTATTTGAATATTTGCCCGTAAGGGCGTCATGTTCTTTTGTGTTATCTAAAATCCTATACTCATATGATTGATTTAACAATATTCAAAATTGATTGGGGTCATGTTTTAACAAACTTTTTCATATTTTTGAGTGTTGATGAAAATAAATTTAAACACAGATGTTGAATGTGTTTTCAGTTATAATTGTTTTAAGGAATGACGCATTATTTCGTGTTCATTCCTCATTAAATTGGCCTTAATTATTCCATTATCATCATTTAATATTATGTCTTCTTTGCGCTCATCTCATGCTCAATCTGCAAAACAAATACTGGATGAATTGAATGTCAGTAGGCTATCTGGTTTGTCTGAAAATGAGGCAAAATCTCGATTATTAAGCCAGGGGCAAAATCACCTTAAAGAAAAACCACCTAAAAAAGCAATCACTTTATTATTAGAGCAATTTCAAGGTTTTTTAATTTTGATTTTAGTGGCGGCAGCAGTGTTAGCTGCTGTGATTGGTGATTTAAGAGATGCGATTGTTATTCTAATAGTGGTGTGTATCAATGCCTTATTAGGCTTTTATCAAGAATTTCGTGCAGAAAAATCACTGCAAGCTTTAAAAAATATGTTATCTCCCGAAGCGGTTGTTCGGCGTAATACACAGATCATGAAAATATTGGCAAAAGAACTGGTGCCAGGTGACATTGTGATTTTGGAGAGTGGTAGCCGTGTGTCGGCAGATGGGAGAATTATAAAAGAAAACAATATAGAGGTTGATGAATCAACGTTAACGGGTGAGTCTCATACGGTAAAAAAACAGGTTGAGGCCATTTCAGTTGAAACATCTTTAGCTGAACGATCCAATATGTTGTATATGAATACTATTATTACTCGTGGTCGTGGTGAAATGGTGGTTACTGGAACGGGGATGCAAACTGAAATGGGGCGGTTGGCTAAAATGCTTGATGAGTCTGAAGATGCGACGACTCCTCTGCAAATTCAATTGGATAGTTTGGGTAAAAGATTGGCTCTTATTGCAGGTATTGTCGTTTTTTTAATGATTATTATTGGTTTTTTACGTGATGAGCCATGGGTACAAATAATCATGACGGCCATTGTATTAGCGGTAGCAGCAATTCCAGAAGGTTTACCCGCTGTTGCAACCATTACTTTGGCTTTAGGCATGCGCCGAATGGCACAACACGGTGCGATTGTAAAACGCTTGGCGGCCGTTGAAACATTGGGCTGTACCACTGTGATATGTTCTGACAAAACAGGGACATTGACACACAACGAAATGACCGTCAGGGCATTTTATCATCAGAATACTCATTTTGATGTTGAGGGCGAAGGTTATCAAAAAGAGGGTAATATTAAAACACAGCAAAATACTCTGGATTTAACGCATCTAATACGACCTATTATGCTTTGCAATGATGCGACCATACATGACGAAGAGGTTTTAGGTGACCCCATGGAAGCTGCTTTTTTAATCTTGGGTCAAAAAGCAGGTTTTAGTCGAGATGATTTAACTCAGCAATTTCCTAGAGTTGCCGAAATCCCATTTGATTCAGAGCATAAATATATGGTGACATTTCATCGTATTGACAATGATATATATGGATTTATTAAAGGTGCTCCCAATATCTTAATTCCACTGTGTCAGCTAGATGAAACAAAACAACAAGCATTAATTAAAATTAATCAAAATTATGCATCCAAAGGCTTGAGGGTTTTAGCCGTTGCTAGTGTTTGTTTGTCGGTTGATGAATTTGATGAAAATGCTAATTTGTCTGATTACATTCATCATTTAACCTTTCAGGGACTTATTGGGTTGATTGATCCGTTACGAAAAGAAGCTCAAAAAGCCATTAAATTATGTCATCAAGCTGGTATTGCCGTGAAAATGATCACGGGTGATCAGGCGCCAACAGCAACGGCAATTGCCCATCAATTAAGCTTGCCAGGTGAAGTGTTGACCAGTCAGGCAGTGGATCAGTTGTCGGATGCTGATTTAGTGGAAAAAATTGATGACATCAGTGTGTTTGCACGGGCGACTCCAGAGCAAAAAGTAAGAATAGTGAATGCACTTAAAAAACGTGGTCATGTGACGGCGATGACAGGTGATGGTGTCAACGATGCCCCTGCTTTAAAATCGGCAGATATTGGTGTGGCTATGGGGTTAAACGGTACCGATGTGACAAAAGAAGCGGCCACCGTAATTTTGACGGATGACAATTTTGCAACCATTGTCCATGCGGTCAAAGAGGGACGTACTATTTTTGACAATATCATCAAATTTGTACGTTTTCAGTTGTCTACCAATATTGGTGCAATTATTACGGTGGTTTTTGCGCCTTTTTTCGGTGTGGCTTTTCCGTTTACTCCGATTCAATTATTATGGGTTAATATTATCATGGATGGACCTCCTGCAATGGCGTTAGGACTTGACCCGTCGCGTCCTCAAATAATGCAAATACCGCCTCGATCAACGAATGTGCGTATTTTGAATTTTCACCGTTTGGGTAATATCATGCTTTATGGTATTACCATGGCAGTAGGAACATTGAGCGTTTTATTATGGGCACAACAACATTATGTCGAACAAGTTGCATTAACGATGTCATTCACTACATTTGTTTTGTTTCAGGTTTTTAATGTTTTTAATGCTCGGTCTGATTTGGGAACGGCATTTAACCGTGATTTTTTTAAGAATATTTATTTATGGCTGGCTTTGGCAATTGTAGTGATGGTTCAGGTTATTGTTGTTCACTGGTCTTTTATGCAGGAAATTTTTAAGACAGCTGACTTGTCAGTTAATCAATGGCTGATCACAGTTGTTGTTGCATCTTCTGTGCTGGTTTTGGATGAATGTCGTAAATTGTTGCAAGGTATTTTTAAGGTCTGATCTCAAAAATTTCCAATGGCTTGTTTATGTCTTTTTGTCCGCCTATTTTTGTGCCTACCCTTAAAATAAATATGATGCTAAGGGGAAGAGAAATAAATAAATGTCCAAATTGTGCAGGATTTTTGTTTGCCTTTGAGGCGCAAAAATAGGCGTGTAGTCGAACTACACAACTATTTTTGCAACAAAAAAGGCGGGCAAAAAAATTGCTATGCCCTTTGGGTGCAAGTAAGATGGGTAGTTTATTTGTTGCGAGTTGCCTAAGAACAAGATGTTATTTCTTGTCCATCCCTTACTCTCCTAGCTGCAACGATATTTGAGTCAGTTTATCGCTCGTTTGTAGTGAAGATTCGATGTTTTGTGAACATGATTGAAAAATTTCTTTAACATTGCCAATGTTTGAACTGATTTCTTTGATGAGTTCGAGTTGTTGTTCGCAACTACTGGATATTTTTTTATTCATATCAGTAATGTTATCCACTGACCCAGACATTTGGGTTAATGAGTGATTGGCATTGGTGACTTCATGCTGACTATTTTGTGCTTTTTGCAAACCCTGATCCATGGTTTCAACTGCTATTTTAGAGCTGTTTTGAATACTTTCTATCATCTGTTTGATTTCCTGGGTAGATTGCTGAGTGCGACTGGCTAGATTTCTAACTTCTTCCGCAACAACAGCAAATCCACGACCCTGTTCTCCCGCTCTGGCTGCTTCAATGGCTGCATTGAGTGCTAGTAGATTGGTTTGTTCGGCAATGCTTTGAATAACATCCGACACTGTGTTGATGTCGATACTGTCTTGAGCCAATGTATTGATGACTTTTGAGGTGTGTTCTAATTCACTGGATAACGATTGAATGCCTTGCGTTGTTTTTTCAATGATTGATTTTCCCTGCTTTGCTTCGCCACTGACTTCATTGGCTGAATGATTGGCCATTTGTGCATTTTCTGTTACATTTTCTACCGCAATTAATAGGTGATTAATTGAACTTTCCAGTTGTTCCAGTTGTTCCTGTTCAGTGTTGATCATTGTTAGCGTCGATTGGGTTTCATGAATTAAATGATTTGATGTATCAATAATTTGATTGGCGACGGTTCGAGTTTTTTCTGAATTTGTCGATGTTAACGTAGTGTCTAGTAATTGTTGAAGAATCTTGTTTAATTCATCATTTTTATTGGTGTTAGAATTAACTGTAGGAGATTGTTCTCCATCATTGATGGCTTGTAAGATTTTTGATATTTGCCGAGTAAATGTCGTTAGTCGGTTTAATATTGCCGCAAAGATTAAGCTAATTAATACAATCGAAATGAGACCGATAATAATGGTATTAATATTGATGGTTGTTTCCGTTGATACAGTCTTAATGGGTTTTGATTTTTTAGTTTTAGGTGGATTGGTTGCTACGGTTTTTAGCAGTGGCAGAATAGTGTTGATAGATGTATTAATTGATTTTTTGGCTAAATTTAATTGTTCATGAAGCTTTAATATTTGTTCTTTTATGGAAATGAATGATGTGCTTTTTTTATGTCGTAAAGTTATCAGTTTCGTTTGAGCAGACAAGTTATTCAATTCAGCTTTATGTAGATTATTTTTGAGAAAAACAATTTTACTCTCTAGCTCTTTAATGTGTTTGTTTTTTTGAAAATAAGGGACTTTTTTCAGTTGGTCAGTTAATCGGCTTAACGTTGACAAAGTGAGATTGTTTTGTAGTTTTTTAAATTGTATTTTGTTTGACAAAATAATGTCACGAATTAAGTTTTTTATATCATGCGTTTTAACCTGAATTGATTCTATGGTTTGTACTGAGTTCAGTGTTTGTAGGTTGGACTGCGTTTTTATTTGTGTTATTAATTTTGTGACATTTTCTGGTTCATAAATGATGTCATTATTATTGCTTCGGGTCAGTATTTGTTGATGGTGTTGTTTGTATTGATTGGTCATTTGTTTTGAAATGAGTTGACACAAAATGATAATTTCATTAAGTTTTTTATCTATATTTTTAGCTGATTTTTTGAGTGATTTTTCATTGTTATTTAAATCTTTAATTAACCCAGATAATTTTTCATTGTATGAAAAATAAAGGTTAACCGTTTGTTCAAGTTGTTTCAGTGTTATTTTTTCCGCTGGAGTATAACGGCTGTTTGATTGCATTTTATTGAATTGATGATCCAGTGTTTCTTTTTTTATTGGGTTCATTACAAAATTGCTTGAGTGATTATTTTTTATCAGTTGTTCGGTTAGAGTCACCATGAAATTTTGTAAATTTGAATTGACAGATTCACTGGTATTTTGAATGGATTGCTTTAAATAAGTGTTGGTGTTAACTCCAAGCCCTGTCAGAATAACACAGGCAAATATAGACGTTGTAATTGCTAAAAAGATGGTTTGTTTGAAAGTTAGGAAATTCATTTTAAAATAGCTAGCCATTATTGTTGTTTATTTTATTAGGATGTCGCCACATTACTATATATAATAGACCAGTAGAGCAAATCTGTTCTCTAAATCAGTGTAAATCTTAATGAAGTATCAAGTGTTATTTTTGAGGTTGTTATTTGTTATCACTGGTTTACCATGTTTCTAATGAGGGGACACTCAACAAATAAAAATTCAAATTGTGCAGGATATTTATTTGTTGCGTGCTTCCTTATGGGCGAGCATGAAATAGGGTACAATTCAGAAATAATCTTTACAATTTGAATCGTCCCTAACTTCCCGTTCTTGGTTTCAATCAACTTAAATTTTACCAAAAAATGCAATCATCACCACTTAATTCTATTTCAAAAGAAGCGTTGGTTTCAAAACTAAAACAGTTTATTGCCATTGAATCAATTCTATATGAAGCTGAAGATTTACACCCTTATGAATGTGATGCTTTATCGGCGTATCGAATTTTGCCTTTGCTGGTTGTTTTGCCTGATCGCATTGATCAAGTGCAGGCAATCATCAAACTTTGTCGACAGTTTAATGTGCCGATTGTGACGCGAGGTGCAGGAACAGGATTGTCTGGAGGAGCGTTGCCTCATGAACAAGGTGTGTTACTAAGCCTGGCAAAACTTAATCAAGTTATTGAAGTTAATGCCGATCAGCGAATCGCAACCGTTCAAGCGGGTGTTAGAAATCTTGCCATTTCACAGGCAGTTGATCATCTAGGGTTGTATTATGCGCCCGATCCATCGTCACAAATTGCCTGTACCATTGGGGGCAATGTTGCCGAAAATTCGGGAGGTGTTCATTGTTTGAAATATGGTTTAACGGTGCATAATGTTCAATCTATTAAAGTAGTGACGATTGAGGGAGAAATTTTAAATATTGGTAGTGGGGGACTGGACTCATCAGGTTATGATTTACTGGCATTAATGGTCGGTTCTGAGGGAATGCTAGGTGTCATTGTTGAAGTGACGGTGAAATTGCTTGCCAAACCTGCAATTGCAAAAGTTATTTTAGCGAGCTTTGATGATGTTGTTAAAGCGGGGGCTGCGGTGGGTAATATTATTGCCGCAGGGATTATTCCCGCAGGTCTTGAAATGATGGATAAATTGGCGATTAAAGCCGCAGAAGATTTTGTTCATGCAGGTTATCCCTGTGATGTTGCCGCTATTTTATTGTGTGAATTAGATGGTGACACAGATGAAGTGAACAGTCATTGTCAAAAAACTCATGAGCTTTTACAATCCAGTGGTGCGATTGAAATACGCACGGCAAAAACAGAACAGGAAAGACAACTTTTCTGGAAAGGTCGTAAATCAGCCTTTCCTGCGGTTGGTCGTATTTCTCCTGATTATTATTGTATGGATGGAACCATTCCCAGAAAAAGCTTGCCGTATGTGTTGCAAACCATTGAAGATCTATCGAAACAATATAACTTGCCTGTTGCCAATGTATTTCATGCAGGAGATGGTAATTTGCATCCCTTGATCTTATATAATGCGAATCAAGAGGGTGAGTTGGAGCGTACAGAAGAAATGGGCGGAAAAATACTGGAACTGTGTGTTGAAGTGGGCGGTACAATAACGGGAGAGCATGGTGTGGGTATGGAAAAAATAAACCAAATGTGTGTCCAATTTAATTCATTAGAATTACAACAATTTCATGCGGTCAAAGTAGCATTTGATCCACAAAAATTACTCAACCCAGGAAAAGCAGTGCCTGAATTACATCGTTGTGCAGAATTTGGTGCTATGCATGTGCATCGTGGTAAAGAAAAATTTCCTGAACTGGAAAGGTTTTAATGATGTCTGGACAAGAGTTTTCTCAGCAATTGCAAACACAAATTGAAAAAGCAGCTCAAATTAAAGCTGAGTTGAGTCGCTCGTCTGCTCAATCGAAACTCATCCCCTTGGGGGATAAAGCTGAGTTGAATATTGTGGGTGGGCAGTCGAAAAATTTTTTAGGAAAAATAACACCAGCAGAGACTTTGGATGTCAGTCAACATCATGGAATTATAAGTTATGAACCCACTGAACTGTTTATAACCGCTCGTGCAGGAACAACGCTGAATGTGATTGAAAAAGTCTTGCAGGACAATCATCAAATGTTACCTTTTGAGCCACCACATTTTTCACCTAATGCCACCATTGGTGGAACGATGGCTTGTGATTTATCAGGGCCTCGTCGTCCTTACACAGGATCAACCAGGGATTTTATGCTGGGTTGTCACTTAATTAATGGGCGTGCTCAGTTGCTAAAATTTGGTGGTGAAGTGATGAAAAATGTGGCAGGTTATGATGTGTCTCGATTGATGACAGGTGCAATGGGTACGTTAGGTGTATTGCTGGATGTTTCACTCAAAATTTTACCTGCACCTGAAAAGGAAGTGACTGTTTCTTATGAAATATCCGTTGAGGAGTCACTAAAAAAAATTCACCAATGGCGACGGGCTAATTACCCCATTTCGGCAACTTGTTTTAATCATCAACAATGTTGGATTCGATTGTCGGGGTCATCTGCCAGTGTGAATAATGCACAAAAAAAACTAGGTGGTGAAATAATTCAGCAGGATGAAGTGTTTTGGAATGATTTAAAAGAACAGAAAATGTATTTTTTTCAAACTGAATTGCCGTTGTGGCGATTGTCATTGCCATCAAATACTTTACCACTAGGATTGAATGGTGAATGGTTATATGAATGGGATGGTGCTCAACGCTGGTTGGTTACCGATGAATCCGCAGATACAATACGTCAAACGGTTGCCAGCATTAATGGTCATGCAACCCTTTTTAGAGGAGGTGATGCGCCAGTTTTTCATCCATTGAGTTCTGGCTTACTGGCGATTCATCGACAATTAAAACAGGCATTTGATCCGTTCCATTTGTTTAATCCTGGTCGTTTATATCAAGAACTTTAAGCCCCTAAATCATGCAAACAAATATTCACTCACAATTTGAAAATACCCCCAAAATTAAAGAGACGGAAGATATCTTACGTTCTTGTGTGCATTGTGGTTTTTGTACGGCGACTTGTCCAACTTATCAATTAACGGGTGATGAACTGGATGGTCCTCGTGGTAGAATTTATTTAATCAAACAGTTACTGGAAAGTGGAAAAGTGACTGAAAAAACTCAGTTACATCTGGATCGTTGTTTGACTTGTCGCTCTTGTGAAACAACATGTCCATCGGGTGTTCAATATGGAAAATTGATTGATATTGGTCGATTTATCACTGAAAAAATGGTTCCACGAGGTTATTGGGAAAAATTCAGTCGATGGTTGTTGAGAAAAATAATATCTTATTCTGAACGAATGGCAATGATTGTATGGTTTGGGCAACTTTTTAAAATTTTTCTGCCTAAATCATTGGCTAGAAAAGTACCTGATAAATCATTTTTTGAAGCATCTTCAATGACTTCTCATGAGAGAAAAATGCTGATATTGGATGGTTGTGCTCAACGTGTTGTCACACCTGCAACCAATGTTGCCACTGCCAATGTTTTAAATAAGCTGGGAATCGAACTTATTGAAACTAAAAAAGCAGGTTGTTGTGGGGCGGTTAGTCATCATTTATCTGCTGAAGATGAAGCACTTGATTTTATGCGTCATAATATTGATGTGTGGTGGCCATTTATTGAGGAAAATAAAGTTGAAGCTTTGGTGGTGACCGCCAGTGGATGTGGCGTCACCATTAAAGAATACGGCAGTTATCTTGAGCATGATGCAAATTACGCAGAAAAAGCAAGCGTTGTTTCAAGCTTAGCCAAAGACTTGGTTGAGATATTGAGTCAGGAGAATTTAACTGATTTTAAAGTAGATGCAACATCACCAAAAATTTCCTATCAGAGTCCTTGTACATTACAACATGGACAGCAATTATCGGGTCAAGTAGAAGCATTATTGTCAGATTTGGGTTTTCAACTTTTGCCGATGAAAGATCCTCATTTATGTTGTGGCTCAGCAGGAACTTATTCCCTGTTACAAGCTGATTTCTCTCAGAAACTATTAAATAACAAATTGGCTAATTTAACTCAGCATCAGCCAGATATTATTGCAACGGCTAATGTTGGGTGTCAGCTTCATTTATCCACACAAGCGACTATTCCTGTTAAGCATTGGATTGAATTGTTGGACTCAATGAGTAACACGTAATAATCAATGGGTTGGCTCTTCTGTCTCACCCTCCTGAAAATATAGTCATCATCTCTCTTTATATAAACACATATTTGTTGTAGGCTTTTTCATCTATATTAGTAGTTATTAATTTATCAATAGAATAGATTAATATTTTAATATATTTATTTGTTTATTTAATGTATCGGAAAAACAAAGTTTTTTAAAATATAGATATTTTTACCATGAAGTGCATGAAGATATTGAAGTTTTTTCTTCATTGTCTTCATGTGCTTCATGGTAAAAAATTATACCATTCGCAGAGTATTTGAATATTTGCCCATCAGGGCATCATGTTCTTAATTAATTTAGGTTAAATATCGTGTCTACTTGTAATGTTATTAAAGATTTAAAAGTCGCCATCACTGAAGCTAAAAAAGACAATAAATTCAGTGAATCTACTGAAAATAATAAAAAAACAAATCAAGAAACAACGGAAACAACGCTGCCAGGTGAAGTCCAGGAAAAGGTTGTCGTTGCAGGAATTCCTCAAGGAGCAGAGGTGAACCAAGGCAAAGAATCACTGGAATCGGAAGTTAGCGAGGAAGAAACAGAGGAAGAAATTGAGGAACGTGAAAAATCTGAAGAGGAAGAATTAGAGGAATTATTGGAAGAAGAGGAGTCGCTAGGAGGCTGTCCGAAAACAAGCACCTGAGTGGGCTAAATATTTCAAAATAAACATTTGATAATTATAATATTCTTATGCACTGCCGTTTTTACAGCTCATTTACATAAAAATCTTCATATAAGC
>Ga0233443_1003112_pt1 | contig 11936 bp, 9 predicted proteins | sample SI_123_September_2_FD_182784 | JGI IMG/M metagenome (GOLD analysis project Ga0233443, IMG submission 182784) | Seawater microbial communities from Saanich Inlet, British Columbia, Canada - SI_123_September2016_200_MG | ecosystem: Environmental > Aquatic > Marine > Inlet | place: Canada: British... | reverse complement strand
ATCCCGATACCGTTGTCGCCCAGATTGAAGGCGCTATTGTCTACGGCTTGACCGCTGCCCTGTATGGAGAGGTCACCCTGAAAGACGGCGCGGTTGAACAAGGCAATTTCCCTGACTATGAAATGATCCGCTTGAACAATATGCCCAAAATCGAAGTTCACCTTGCCCCCTCGGGGCGCCCGATCGGCGGTATCGGCGAAGTTGGAACACCCCCAATCGCTCCGGCCCTGGCCAATGCAATTTTCAACGCTACGGGTAAACGGGTACGGGAGTTGCCTTTGTCGAAGGCAGGCTTGGTTGGTTAAGTATATCGCTATTAACGATAGAGGCCGGGCCTTGTCATCATGGAAAAACGGGTGAAAGCCATAGACGGTATGCTGAATGTGACGAGTGGAGTCGGCATAGATTCAACATTTACAATCTGACTACCCATCCCAAATTGAATTACTCGCCAGAATGGCGTACAAACCCTTCAACAAATCATGATACCCCCCACACAACCTGCTGGTTGCCCCACATCCCGTTCCCATGGAGTCGCGTTCTATGTCTGATCAGCCTGATATCATTTACACCAAAGTTGACGAAGCCCCTCAGCTGGCCAGTGGCTCGTTTCTGCCAATTATTCAGGCCTTTGCCGGTAAGGCAGGGGTTAAGGTCGGGACCCGGGATATTTCCCTGGCGGGTCGTATTCTTGCCCATTTTCCGGAACATCTGACTGCTGATCAGCGGCAGAACGATGATCTGGCTGAACTGGGTGAGTTGGTCAAAACGCCAGGTGCCAATGTAATCAAGCTGCCGAATATCTCGGCTTCCGTGCCCCAGTTGCTGGCAGCCATCAAGGAACTTCAGAGCCACGGCTATGCGATCCCGAATTATCCGGAAAACCCGCAAAACGCTGACGAAGAAAAAATCAAAGCGACTTACAGCAAGACGATGGGCAGTGCCGTAAATCCGGTCTTGCGCGAAGGTAATTCCGACCGACGCGCGCCACAGGCCGTGAAGGCTTTTGCCCGCAAGAACCCGCATCGCATGGGTGCCTGGTCGCCAGACAGCAAAACCAGTGTCTCCTGCATGAGCAGTGGTGATTTTCGCTCAAATGAAAAATCCACAACGATCTCGGGTGCCTCGGTCGGCAATGCACGTATCGAATTTGCAGACGCAAGTGGCAACATCACAATCCTGAAGGACAACTTGCCGCTGATCGAAGGCGAAGTAGTGGATGCCACAATGATGAGCGTGAAGGCCTTGCGGGCTTTTTACGCAAGTCAGATCAAGGCGGCAAAGGACCAGGGGGTTCTGTTCTCCCTGCATCTGAAAGCCACCATGATGAAGGTCTCTGACCCTGTTTTATTCGGTCATTGCGTAACGGTATTCTTCAAGGACGTTTACGAAAAACACGCTGATGCGCTGGCTGGTCTCGACGTAGACGCCAACAACGGTCTCGGTGACCTGCTTGGTAAAATTGCCGACCTGCCAGCTGATCAAAAAGCCGCTATCGAAGCCGATTTGCTGGCTTGCATGGACAGCCAACCGCCGCTTTATATGGTGAATTCCGACAAGGGTATCACCAATCTTCACGTGCCCAGCGATGTGATCATTGATGCGTCCATGCCTGCCGTTATTCGTGGGGGCGGCAAGGGTTGGGGCCCGAATGGCGACGAAGGTGATACACTTTGCGTGATCCCGGATTCGTCCTATGCCGGTGTTTACGATGAAACTGTCAAATTCTGCATCGCCAACGGCGCCTTTGATCCAGTGACCATGGGCAGCGTGCCAAATGTCGGCTTGATGGCGCAAAAAGCCGAGGAATATGGCTCCCACCCACAAACCTTTGTGGCACAGGGCGACGGCGTTATTCGCGTTGTCGATGCGGCAGGGGAGACCTTACACAGCCATGATGTTGAAGCCGGTGATCTCTGGCGCATGTGTCAGGCCAAGGACGCGCCGATCCAGAACTGGGTCAAACTGGCTGTTGATCGTGCCCGTGCCACTGGTACGCCGGCCGTATTCTGGCTGGATGCTGATCGTGCCCACGATGCACAGATGATTGCCAAGGTTGAAAAATACCTGCCCGATCATGATACCAGTGGCCTTGATATCCGTATTATGTCGCCGGTTGAGGCCACGAAGCTTTCACTGGAGCGCATCAAGAACGGCGAAGATACTATCTCTGTGACCGGCAACGTACTGCGGGACTACCTGACCGATTTGTTCCCGATCATGGAAGTCGGCACCAGCGCCAAGATGCTCTCCATCGTGCCGTTGATGAACGGTGGTGGCCTGTTTGAAACCGGTGCCGGTGGCTCCGCCCCCAAACATGTGCAGCAAATGCTGGAAGAAGGCCATTTGCGCTGGGATTCCTTAGGCGAATTCGCCGCCCTCGGTGCTTCGCTTGAACACCTGGCCAATGTCACCGGCAACCAAAAAGCCGCAACTCTGGGCAAGGCCCTGGACCTTGCCACCGAAAAGCTGCTGGATGAAAACAAGTCTCCCAGCCGCAAGGTTGGCGAAATTGATAACCGCGGCAGTCACTTCTTTATAGCACTTTACTGGTCCCAGGCCCTGGCCACGCAAAATGTCGATAGCGAACTGAGAGATATCTTCGTTCCCATCGCCGAACAGCTTTCAAGCAATGAAGATGCAATCGTCGCAGAACTGGAAGCAGCCCAGGGTGCCGCCGTCGATGTAGGTGGTTATTATGATGCCGACCCGGCTTTGGTCACATCCGCCATGCGTCCAAGTGCGACGTTCAACAGTATTATTGATTGACGAACAGCCAAACTATTTAACGAATAACGGCCCGCCGGATTTCCAGCGGGCCGTTTTTTGTGGGGGAAATCAGGAGGGTTTACGCATCAGGCTTGGGATGTTGATCAGATTTCTCTTCCGCCCCAACCCGGAGTGACAGGACGCGTTATTCCTGGGTCGCGTAATAGGCTTTCAGAACTTTCAGCACTTCCGGCCGACTAAACGTCAGTGGCACTTCTTCGTCATTGGCAAACATTTCGCGCAATCGGGTGCCGGAAATAGCCAGACGATATTTTTCGTCATGCGGGCAGGTGCGGTTGGTGGCCAGGCCGTCGCATTTTTCACAGTGGAAGGTAATGTCGATCTTGAGGGCCTGGGTTTCCAAGGCATCCGCCGGGATTTCATCGAATATATGATGCGCATCAAACGGGCCATAGTACGATCCGACGCCGGCATGGTCTCGACCGACGACAAGATGGGAACAACCGAAGTTCTGTCGGAACAAGGCATGCAACAAGGCCTCGCGCGGTCCGGCATAGCGCATCTCAATGGGGTAGCCTGCCTGAACAACGGTACCTGGAACAAAATAGTTTTCGACCAGGGCATCGATAGCGTCAACACGAACGTCCGCCGGGATGTCGCCGGGCTTCAACGCACCCAGAACCTGGTGAATCAGCAGGCCATCGCAGATTTCAACGGCGATTTTGGCGAGGAACTCATGACTTCGGTGCATGGGGTTGCGGGTCTGGAAAGCGGCAACCTTGGACCATCCTTTTTCTGTAAACAGTGCCCTGGTTTCTGCCGGTCGCATATACAAGCCTTCATAGGTTGTCGGGAAGTGACCTTCTGACAGCGCCGCTACTTTTCCGGCCAAATTGATTTCGCCCTGTTCGATGACCTTTTGCACGCCGGGATGAGCCGCATCGTCGGTGCGAAAAACAGATGTGCATTCCAGTTTTCGGTCAATCGTGTACTTCTCTGAAACGGTCAGCACACCCATGATGTCGCCAGTTTCGCCGTCCGTTAGCGCGACGTCCTGGCCGACGTTGATGTTGTCGGCGATCTCACGAGAAGCAGAGAGCGTAATCGGGATTGGCCAGAAAGTACCGTCAGCCAGCTTCATATCTGTGCAACAGCCACGCCAGTCGACTTCACCCATAAAACCGTCCAGCGGTGTATAGGCACCCATGGCAAACATCACGAGGTCCGAAACTTCGCGGCTGGTCACGGGAACAGCGGTAAGTGTCTTTGCCCGTTCCAGGTCAGCGGAACGTTCCGTTTCCGGCACCAACAAGGGTTTTAGCGCACCTCCGCCGTGCGGATTGACCAATTGTGACATGAACGCATCCTCCCCAGGACAACTCGTTATTTGTTTCAGCTCATTGTATTAAGTTTTTCTAATATGGCAAGCCAGCAGCGGCCCCTCTGTTCGGCATAGTGAATGAGGCTTTGGGTGCAGAAGAACAGTTCCGGGACGCAGACCTTCGGGTCCGTCATGCCCGTGAAGATTTAATCAACGACGCTGGTCGGGATCAGAATATTATCAAGGCGGAGAAATTGACGTCAAAAGCATGTTAGCAAGGCTGTCCAGCTTTTGATTTTCCCACCAGCTTGACTTCGATGTGAGTTGAAGCATTTTCACTGTATGGAATTGTTCCTGTCAGTTGGTATCATCACGGTCCGTGACATGTAGAGTATTTGATAGTGGAAATGGTGGGCACGTAACTTGAAGATCATAGAAGCCAACAGAACTGCGGATAGCACACCACTTTCCACGATTGTTATCTGCGTCAATGAACGATTTGGTGGTACGTCTGTCAGCTGTGGCGGGTCCGACAGCATGGCGATTGCAGACGCTCTGGAAGTGGAACTGCAAAGCCGGAATATTGTTGTTGAAGTTGACCGCATACATTGTCTTGGTTTGTGCGCAAAGGGGCCCAACGTCCGGTTTTTCCCCGGCGGCGATTGGTTCAACGAAGTGACTGTCGACAACGTAGCGGAAATCCTCGACCGATTTGAGTCCCAATCAAACAGCTGATTGCGCGTCCTTTTCTGCCTTGCAAAACCGGTTGCTGAGCCAGATGCAGAACAATGCCAGAGCGATACCGACAGGCAAATCAATCAGGTAGTGCCATTTGCTGGCAACTGCCTCGATCAATATCCATCCATACATGACAATATATGCCGGCACCAACGGGGTGCGATATTTCACGGCGTAATGCACAAAGACATATGAAGCCCCTGCATGTAGTGACGGCATGGCCGCAAGGCCCGCGGACAGATATCGATCACCGTAGGCTGCAATCCAGGCCGGACCTTGCTGCAAGATCAGGCCGCGTATTTCCCACATCGCTTGTTCATTGAGCAGCGCCAGCAGGTTCTGACCATTGCCATAAAGGAAAGGCCCCGCGGCAGGCGCTATCAAATAACATAAAGGACCCAGTGCTTCGATGAACAAAATGGCCAGAAAAACATTTCTCAACGCCTCCCGATTACGAAACAGGTGCCATGCAAAAGAGATAAAAAACATGAACGCAAAAGTCAGCAGGTACCAGGAATCAATGTGATCTCCGCTGTGGCTTCCGACCCAGTCCCGCGCTTCGTGTGCGATATCAAGCAATGGAGCGAGTGCAACATCAATACACTGATAGAAGTCATCAAATCGGCGCGGGTTTATCAGTGGACCCCAGAGTTTGATGTTAAAATGCAACCACATCACTGTTGAAAATGTGACAAAATAGAGCAGCGCATTTATGGCATATCTTTTGTTGTGGGCCGCAGCGTCCGATGTACCTTTTCCCTGGCGTTGCCTTCGTTTGTAAACCAGAAAACTTATCCCCAGCCAAATCGCGCCCAGTCCCAGTGGAAATGAATATCTGAGGCCGATGAAGCCGGTGTTCTCAGGGTCAGGGACAACAAATGGCGCGCCGGTTTGCCATGAAAAGAAAAGTGCAAACGCAAGTAATATCAGGGTTGCAGCGATTTCAGGATACCGAAAAGTGAAGAAGCTTTTGCGGTTTTGATAAAAGAGATATTCTGACATTTGTCCCTGAATGCTGTGCCGGTCTCTGATGCTGGATGGCATATTGCCCGGAAAGGGTGGTTACCAGCAATGGCCAGGAACTATTCAGTCTCTTCAGAGACTTCAATGTTGACTTTTTGTGGCGCGAAGGGAAAAGTCGATTAAAGCGGACTTCGAACGCCGGAGGGACATATGCAACAAACCAGAATAGTATCTGTTGATGAACTGGCAGCCATGGTGCCGGACAATTGCTATCTTGCGATCATTAAAGATGACTCAAGCGCGCCCTCAGAAGCCGTTCGGGCACTTGTGCGTCGGGGTGTCAAAGGATTGCATCTTCTGACTGTGCCGACCGGTGGTTACCCTTCAGATTTGTTGATTGGGGCCGATTGTGTTGCCAGCGTCGAAACTTCGGGTGTCAGTCTCGCTGAATTTGGCCCGGCACCCCGATTTGGCAGTGCGGTCAAGTCCGGAAAAATCAAGATCAAGGATGCGACCTGTCCAGCCGTATATGCAGCCCTGCAAGCAGGTGAAAAAGGGCTGCCCTTCATTCCTTTGCGCGGCGTGTTGGGGTCAGATATTGCGGCAAATCGTGACGACTGGAAGGTGATTGACAATCCTTTCGCGGAAGAAGGCGATAGCGACCCCGTTTTGCTACTTGCTGCTATCCGACCGAATGTGGCTTTGATCCACGTGGAGAAAGCGGACCGTTTCGGCAATGTCTGGGTTGGTCGGGAAAAGGAACTGGCGACAGTTGCCCATGCCGCCCATTGCACCCTGGTCACAGCAGAAGAAATTGTCGATGAAGATTTGATGGCGTCGACTACGACCGCAGCTGGTTGCCTGTCTTCCATGTATGTAGACGCCATTGCTGTTGCGAAGAACGGTGCCTGGCCGGTGGGACTGGGTGACTTGTATGACCGGGACGCCGAGCATTTGCGCAGCTATGCCGCCGCAGCCCGGGACGATGACGCATTTGATATTTATTTGCAGCGTTATGTATTTGCTGCTCCGGCAAGAGCATCTGCGTGAACTGTAAACCTGAAGAACTGCTGATCTCGCTGATCGCACCGCATTTAGCTGCGTGTCGTCATATCTGTGTTGGCGTGTCTTCCCCAATTCCTGGTGCTGCAGCCCAGTTAGCAAGGTGCAGAAGTGACAACAGAATAATTGTCAATTTGCTCGGGGATTTTCGGCACAACAGTTTTACATCTGGCGGCCAGGAAATATTTGATATGGCGGGGCAGGGGCGCATCGACGCCTTTTTTCTGGGCGGTGGTCAAATAGATGGTCAGGCAAATATCAATCTTGTCGGAACGGGCAGTTATCCAGAAACCGATGTGCGTTGGTCGGGAAGTTTCGGATCAGCCTATCTCTATTACCTCGTGCCAAATGTGATCCTGTTTCGCGAGGAGCATAGCCCACGCGTTCTGGTGCCTAAAGTTGATTTCATCAGTGCTCCGGGCATCAGCCCACCTGAACATCATCGTGTTGGGGGGCCAAAATGCCTGATAACCGGTAAAGCAGAATTTTCTTTCGATCCGTCGGCTGGGCGGTTTACGCTCGTCAGCGTTCATCCGGGATACACGTTGCAGGACATTCTCGACAGTACAGGATTTGACTTCGATTACGTTGAAGATGTGCCAACGTCGGTGGAGCCGGACGACCAGACACTTTCCCTGATCCGGGGTCCGGTTGCAGAGCAGATCAGGGGGCTTTATCCGGTTTTCGCGGACAAGGTTTTTGGCTAGCGCGAGTCCTTCGTTATTCGATATCTGTTATCAGGTGGAACAAACAGTCACCTCGCTGCACCCGACCTGGAACCCGTTTACAAACTGCCAGGCCGTCTCGTTTGAAATAGCATATTGTTGGTTTGACCCATGGGGTTTCAGGATGATGAATAGCACCAGCTGCCTGATCCTTTTTTACTTCCGTACATATCTCAACATAGGGCTCAAACAAGCCCTCATCCCGCGCGAAGACAAAATGCTCATCGCTGGTCATTTCCATCAGACGAATGCCACGGGGGGCGTCGGGGGTGTAACCCGGCAAAATGCCGATGTAATTGAGATATCGCCTGACGCCACGATCAACTTCAGCCAGTATTTTCGGCGATACAGTGCCGGACCCGCCCGCTTCCGTACCCAGCGCCCTGACGCCATTTCTTTGGGCTGCAGCACTTGAGACACGTGGGTCAGCACCTGAGCCTGCGGCCATGATGATGCCGTAAGGTGCATCAAACACTTCCTGAAGCTTTGCCATGATCTCGTCTTCTTCCGGGCTTTCAGCCTTCGGACGCAAGATAGTCGTCGGATAAATCAGGGAGGAACCACCCGAATGCATATCGAGGAGGTAGTCGCAAAGCGGCAGCAAAACCGTCTCGATATAGTCGGCTATAATCTGGGTTGGATTACCATCCTTGTCGCCTGGAAATGTTCGGTTCAGGTTTCCTTCGTCGATCGGCGAGGTCCTCAAACCCGCCAGGGCTGCCGGATAATTCGCCATAGGCAACATGATCAGACGGCCTTGAATATCTTCAGCCTCCAGTTCCTGAACCAGCTTGCAGATCGTAACCTGACCTTCATATTCATCTCCATGATTGCCCGACATCAATAAAACGGTTGGGCCTTCGCCGTTTTTGATCATAACAATGGGAATAGGAATCCAGCCATAAGCGCTGCGGTGCACGGAATGGGGCAGACGCAGGAAACCGGTTTGCTTGCCGTTTTGGTTGAAATCAATTTCGCTGAAGATATGGGACATGATGTTCTCTGAAAGCAGGAGGGAACCCTGAGCGTGTCGACGTTGAATTATTGATTGTCTTGATCGCAATGGCCAGAGCTGGGATCAACTTCGCAAAAAAAATGGGAGGAACACATTTGAGTATTCCTCCCAGGACGCATTATCTCCAAACCAAAGTGGTCTGGAGCATTATTATTTCTTCAGCCAAAGGAAATCCACAGGATGCTGACGTTTGCCAGCGTCTTCGGCGATTAACAGACCACCAGTAGCTGTTGACAGAATGTTGTCCGGACTTGCAATACCGTCCAGCTCACACCCTTTTTTGTTACCGATATCACGTCCAACGACATAGGGCTCCAGTCGTACGATATTGAAATCGTCCGTCAGGGCACCCTTGTAGACGGCACCACAAGCTTCCTTGTCGAGAGCGATCTGGCCTGGAGCCGTCTTGTCCTTGACGCCGGTTGACCAGTGAATGTCACCCCAGGATTTGTCCATGCTTTCCGTTATGCTGGAGGCCGCGAGGTAAACGTTCTTGCTGTCTGCAGCAACGCCTTCCATTTTGTTCCAGTCATTGGCAGCACCAAGTGCGGCAGCAGCCTTACGGCTTTCAAGGAAAGCAACGCGGTCGTCTTTATAGCTGCCAACTTTGCCGTCACCATTCAGATCTTTGCCTGATTTGCCTTCTGCCCAGTTGTTGACGTCAGCGTCAGAAATGAAGTTCGTCGAACCTTCCTTGTAGTCCTTGAAGGAAATACCTTCATACTCATCGATCCACTTGCCGATCTGGTCATTGTTGCCGTGGGCAAGCTCGATCCAGCTGACATCGAACCCTGTGGTGCGCGGGTCACTGCCGGCGTCCTGTTTGACGCTGGCGGCATAAAGTGTGCCAGCGCTCAGATCTCCTGCTGTATCCGCAATGAACTTGAAAAAGACGCCGCCAGAGTTGGAATTGAATTTGGCGTTGGTATATTTCGCTGAATCATCATCTGACTGATACAGGGTTTTGCCATCCGCCATGACCATCACGTTCTCATGGCTGAAGCGACCGTGGGCATAGTGTCGGACAAGTGATGGATTGGCGCTGGCTGCGTTGTTCATCTCGATATTGTAGCCATACCGATAAGGGTTCGAAGCCTTGCCAAGATATTGATCCATCTTCTTGGGCTGGTGATAGTTGACGTCGTTACCACCTTTGAAACCAGGACGTTCGTCGTCGTCGTGGTCGTTGGGATGGTTCCACAAGCCGGTGTTATAGAAGTAATATTCCTCCGACATGATAGGCGTGCCCCAGGGGGAAATTGTGCCAAAACACAGGACCCAGCCACCGCCGATGCTTCTGAGATCAATCATTTTTGATTGGCCCAGGTCTGTTGACCAGCGACCGTTGCTGCGCTTCAGCTTCAGTTGGCTAACGCCTGATACGCCAAGCCGGCCTGCACCTTCAAACGCGGTATAGAGGTAGGCTTCAGTTGAACTCAGTGGAATAAAGGCGTTGAAATCGACGTCGTTGCTTACCCACATCAATTTTCCTGCCGGATCGTAGACAGCACCCAGTTGTTTGCCATCGCCCAACTTGTCACCGGACTTGCCCAGCACGACATATTCACCTTGAGCGACGTGAACCCGGCCACGATCGTCCTTGCCAGGAATTGCGACATCACCACCTTTGTAATGATTGATGTTCATTCCGGCGACGTAGCCAATCAGGGCCGCTGGGCCACCACTTTTTGCTGTCGCCTTACCTGCTGGATGCTGCGCGTTGAAGAACAGCTCTCCGAGGCCATTTATGGCCAGACCGGCGACTTCAGCACCTGCGGGTACCGTAGCGATGCGAACCAGGTCGCCAGCCGCCTGCGCAGCTGTTGATGCTCCAACAGCGATTGTTAATGCCAAGGCACTGACGCCAAGGCTATTCCTTAGTGACATGATATTTCTCCCAATGTCCTGTTCGATAAAACAGGGGGCTGTTTTTATGATTGTTGCCCCAATCCAGAGAGGATGAACCTGTTTATTCCAACAAACAAGGAAAAATTTTCACAAGATGAAAAAATTTACATTAATGTCACTTCGATGAAGCAAATTTGTCGTGTGTGATCTATTATCGAGCAAAATCTTTCCGTGAAAGGTAGAGCCAGAATGCTGTCAGACTCTCAATTGGATATCTACGCTCAAGATGGATACGTGGTTCCCGAGTATCGCGTGCCAGTGGAAATGCTTGAGGATATAAAAAGCAGGCATTCAAGGCTGGTCGAAACCAAACCCGAATATGCCGATTATTGCCCAGCGTTGCTGGATCATGATCTGGGGTTTGCGGAGTACTGCCAACAACCGGAAATTCTTGATATGGTCGAACAGATTATTGGCCCTGACTTTGCCTTGTGGAACACCAGCTTCTTTGCAAAACCGGCTTTCAAGGGGACAACGACACCCTGGCACCAGGATGGTGAATATTGGCCAATTCGACCACTAGCGACCTGTACAGTCTGGTTGGCTATCGACGCCTCAACCACGGAAAACGGATGTTTGCGTGTAATCAAGGGGTCCCACAAGGATGGAACCCTGAAAAAGCACCAAACCAATAACGGACCTGGTCTGGCCTTGAACCGCGAATTGCTGGAGTCAGAATATGATGAAGCTCAGGCTGTGGATATTGAACTTGAGCCTGGCCAAATGTCATTGCACGACATTTTTCTGCTGCATGGATCCGAGCCTAACCGGTCCCCGAATTCACGACGAGGTATGACAATGCGCTTCATGCCAACAACGTCACTGTTTGACCGGGAAATCGCGGCGGAACAGGCAAAACAGTTTGGATTTGTCAGTCATGAAAACCGCCAGGTCTTGTTGATGCGTGGTCGCGACAGTCACGGCGGAAACGAATTCTATAGTTGCTAATTGTCAGGTTTCCAGGCGGGCATCGTTTCATAGGTATCCCGCCCATCGATTTTGACCGGGATGCGTACAGGACTTGTCGTTCTGAAAATGTCGCGTGACTTGAAGAGTCTTTTGATCGTTTGGGCCCGGGAAGTAGGCAGGCGTGACAAAAGATACATCTGGAAATATTCAGAAAACATCGAATGTCCCGCACGCCGTGAGGCCCATTTCCAGGCGCGCCCCGTGCCTCGGGTCAGCATGCGATGCATGACAGCCTTATCGAGGTCGGGTGTTTCTTCGATAAAGTAGGCCAACTCGGCATTCAGGTCGTGCAATATCTGGGCTTCATCATCAGATACCCGGCCTTCGGCCAGTCCGGCACCCGGTGCCCAGACGATATCTGTAGGGACGTAGGCAAAGGATGTACGATGGGCGGCTCGCAAATACAGGGAATAATCCTGAGCAAAGACTCTTATATCAACACCGCCGATAGCTTGCGCAAATTTTGTTTCTATCAAGAGGCAGGAAGGGTTAAAGGTCATTTTCT
>Ga0233443_1003107_pt1 | contig 11943 bp, 2 predicted proteins | sample SI_123_September_2_FD_182784 | JGI IMG/M metagenome (GOLD analysis project Ga0233443, IMG submission 182784) | Seawater microbial communities from Saanich Inlet, British Columbia, Canada - SI_123_September2016_200_MG | ecosystem: Environmental > Aquatic > Marine > Inlet | place: Canada: British... | reverse complement strand
TTTAGCACTTTCTTGACAGGGTAAATCTTGCTTTGCAGAAGCCGGTAATTTCAGGCTTGGTGGAAATAGTCAGGGTCAGCTATTGTGGGACCCAGCCTGCCTCTTTCATTTTTTGATAGGCTTCAGCCCAGCTTTTTTCTGACGGTGAATTTGCACTACTGTCAAGGTTAGGGTTAGCTTGATTGTGAAGTGGCAATTGAGTATCAGGTTGTGACTCAATTTGTTCACGGGCTAATTTTTGGAATTTCAGCTCTGGAGAAGGTGCAATCGGTTGGCTGGAGGTTTCGGGTATCTCAAGCATCCGTTTAACCACCAATTTTTCCCCGGACAAATCGATTGGTTGACGGCTGGTCAGGTGAGGAGACTTCAATCGTTATGGTGTTCTCTATTGAAGCGGTATCCGCTGGAGTCATGGTGGCAGCTTGGTTAACGGTTTCACTGTTTTGTTCTGCTGCTGCAGGAGCTACGGAGGACTCGGTCTCTTCTGCAGGTTGGTCGACTGTTATTGAGGCCTTGGGTATCTCGCGTTCCCTGTAGATTGTGTTGCTATGGTCTACAGTGGTTTTTTCAGCGTTTTGTGGGCCTGTAATTTCAACCTGGTGATTCGTTGGGGAGCGTGTCTCCTCTGATGCCCTCTCAACTTCAATATAGTTTTCTTCGTTACGAGCTACGGTTACTTTAGTCTGATCAGCTGGGCCAGTCAGCTCAGTGATGGTCTGTACAACGGCTTCTTCAGGCGTCTCAACAGCTGCTTCTGCGGCTATTTCAGTCTCTCCATCGACTGTTGAATTAAGATTGGTTTCCAAATTAGTTTGACTATCTGCATCAGTTGTCGTCAACTTTTCTGGCTCTGGCTCTGGCTCTGGCTCTGGCTCTGGCTCTGGCTCTGGCTCTGGCTCTGGCTCTGGCTCTGGCTCTGGCTCTGGCTCTGGCTCTGGCGCTGGCTCTGGCTCTGGCTCTGGCTCTGGCTCTGGCTCTGGCTCTGGCTCTGGCTCTGGCTCTGGCTCTGGCTCTGGCTCTGGCTCTGGCTCTGGCTCTGAAACAGGAATGACTTTAGTGGATTCTTGCTCAGTTACAGAAGGCGAATCGGCTGCAGTAGGGGCGACAGCAGGTGCATCACTTGAAAATGTTGTTTCAGTTTCAGTTGTTGAATCAGATAGGGGGGTATCCAGTAACTGATCCACTTGATGACCCATTTTATCTGTAATTTGTTCCATCATCTGTTGTTCACGATCTTCAGCTTCATGAACTTCATCACTGTTCGGTTTGTTGTCAGTAGCAGCATCACAATCAGCGCTGTTGCAGGGGGTAGCCGTCAGATATCCTAGCTGATTCAATAGACGGAAGCGGGAGAGTGCGCCAGTCACCTCTTCCTGTAAAACGGCCTGCTTTGCAGCAAACAGGGCATCTTCAGCCCCCATAATGGCCATAATGTCCACTTCACCCATCTTGAACTGTTCATTGGTGGTGTCGCGGGTCGCAATGGCCATCAGCTGTTGCTGGTGGTTGAGTTCAAGAATATCGTTAGAAACTTCTACAGCACCCCACAAAATCTTTGTCTGCTCTTCAGCACCACGCCGGGCCAGATCAAGTTGCTCTTTTGCATCCACGACTGCAGTGGCTGTCTCTTCTCGTCGGGCCTTGTCTGTACCACCTCGAAACAGGTTGTAATTCATCTTTAATAGAGCCGTCCAACCATACTCTTTTCCTTCAACGGCACCGGCATCATTTTTGAATAGGTTTTTCAGTTCAAAATCGAAGGTGGGGAAGAGGCTGGACTGGGCCCCCTTGCGATCTGCCTCGGCAGCCTGCAAATTGGAGATTGCCGTCTGGATCGTTGCCGCATTGGCCTGAACATGGGTAATGGCCTGATCAACATTTTCAGGCAGAGTCACTTCAATTTCCAGATCAGGAGATGGTAGTGGTAGTACAGGTAGTTCACCCACCACAGTAGCGTATCGGGCAGTCGCGTCCCGGTACAGCCCCTTGTTGGCAACCAGGGCGGTCAAAGAGAGTATATAGGGCCCCTCTGCCAACGCCAGCTCAGCCTGCGCGGCAGCACCGGCTTCAGCCTTTTGTTGAATCTGCTCAAAAACCAGTTTATGTTTGGCTACATTCTCTTCGGTCAATTTGATGACCTGTTGCAAGCGGTAGAGTTCATACCATGACTCAATGACGTTAATGGAGATGGTGCCCTCAATATCTCGCTGGTGAATACGTGCATTGTTAAGCATCTTCTCACTACGCTCAACGACACTGTCGGTCATCCCACCATCAAAGAGTTTCTGAGTCAGGGTCAGACTGTGATCCTGTTTGAACATGGTTGGATCGCCACCTTCAGGAGGCGCTCCGGGTTTATTGGTATGTTCCTTGCCAGATTGAAGTGCTAAATCAATGGTTGGATAGTAGGCTCCCTGCATCTGTTTCAGTTGTGCTTCGGCAATGGTAATCCCCGCCCGCGCAGATTGCATTTGCGGATTGCTATTCAGTGCCTTCTGAATCGCCTCGGACAGTGGATGAGCAGCGAGCTCTGTAGAGGTGAGCAGAAGAATTGAAGAGATGAGTAACTTGTTTTGTATCATCGGGTGGGTCTAGATTAGTAGTTGCTTATATTTTATCACGTTGCGGAGGTTATTTTCACCTGTAGCCATGATGGTTATTCAATACATTGAGGTTACAGCAAACAGTATGCCAACCATAAATGACAGTTCTTTGACAGGCTCCTCACAGTTCTTAAGTGTTATCTAAAATCACACTATCAAGGATCAACTGATAGGTTTGTTGGTGCATCTGCAGGTTGACCTCAAACCCCTCCATTGCATAGCCATCCGATGCACCGGAGTGGATGGGGTGGTTCAGCCATTCAGCGTTATCCACGAGGGGTTCGGTGTGGGTAACCATCGGTATCTCGTGGCTCTCCAACTCCAGGAGATCTTCAATCTGAACGGTTTCAACTTGTGGAGCACCAAAAATCAGCTCAACCCATCCTCGGCCTAAATCTTGTGTGTTGATGGCGGCTGAAAGATCAAGGTTTTCTCCAAACAGGAACGAGTTGGGGGTGTCAACGATGGCAGGTGTCACGGATAGAGCAACCTCTGCAAAGGTGAGAGAACCACCATCACTCAATTGTGCAGCCCCCTCACTCATGATTAAACTTTGACCCACAACCTGGTTGGTGCTGTCCATATTCAGGTCAAAATGTGTAACACCTGTGGCGGAGAGTGACTGCAGCTCATTGCTGTCACTGACACCATCCTGATTCAGATCCTGCCATACCTGAAGCTTATCAAATTGGCTGTCGAGAGCATCTACAAAGCCATCGCTGTTCTCATCCAGTGTACGCAGAGCATCCAGACCACTCGCATAGCGTTCCCCCTGATAGTACTCCGAGAATAGCTCAGTGATGTTATTGATGACTCCATCGTTATCGAGATCCAGTGCCAGGAAACCATCATCGGCAGAGAGCCAGTTGGTGGGGGTCATTGAGCCATCGGGTGTCATGGCAAAGTGATTCTCTGTGCTGGCTGAGACAATATTGATGCCATCCCGGCCCAGATCAATGATAATCGGATCAACCTGCGCGGGGTCAGTGTAGATGCGGGTAAATATATCATCGGTATTGTCATACCAGCTGATGGCATAACTATCGTTATCCAGTGCCGTAATATCAGGATCAAGCTGTTGGTTGGCGGTAATAACATTGACTAACTGCTCACTGCCTACTTTACTGCCCTCTGCATCAAAGCGCTGCGAATAGACACCCCAGTCATCTCCATCCTGGCTCATCGACAACCACGTGACGGCAAAGCCCCCTCCCTCAAGGCCGGTAACCATGGGGGTCTGCTGGTTTCCGGTGATGTAGCTGTTGACCTGGATCTCATTGCCGCTCTTCACCCAGCTGCTGGAGCCTGAGCTGTATTCATAGCGCTGTGCAATAACAGCGTAACCATTACCGGCACCATCGCCATCATTTTCATCTGTCCAGACAGCAATAAAGCCACCACTTTTTAGTGCTGCAACCGCAGGGGTCGACTGGTTTCCAGCATCAGTTGTGTTGATTTTGAACTCAGCCTGTTTCTGTGATCCATCACTGTTTAGAATGCGGGCATAGATATCCCAGCCATTGGCACCTGCCCCGGAGTTAGAGCTGTAGGTGGCCATATACTCGCCACTCTCCAGAGCGGTGATGTTGTATTGATTTTTTGCTGTGACTGTAGAGTTATCAATTGCGGAAGGTCCATATTGGAAGGACTCATCTGTTCCTGTATAGAGTTCTGATCCGGTATTGTCATAAATAATATGGTTGATGGCATCCGGTGAATCGGTATAGGTCGCATTACTGGAATCAATTGTCCAGGATACGACAAAATTGCCATCAGTAAGCGCAGTGACCTTGGGATAAGCCTCAAAATCGGAGGTATCACTGACAATGATATCAGCTGTTGCCGGTGTGCCGTTTTCCTGGAAGATACGCATGGTGATCTCATCAGCAGCATCAAACCAGGTCACTACGAATTGTCCATCTGTCAGGGTAGCGACATCCAGCCCGCTGGTTCCTTGGTTGCCTGTGGTGCCTGCATTTACAATAAATTCAGTTCCCAGCTTCTCCCCTGCAGCATTGATGATCTGACCGATGATGGCAGTCCCATCTGCACTGCTGCCATTCTCCAGCGCATGGGTACCCTCCCAGACCACGATATAATTTCCATTGTTCAAGGCGGTCATTGATGGCGTACGCTGTGTACCACTACTGGTATTTGCACCACCGTCCAGTTGAATGGCATCATTATCTTCTACTGTAACAATCGCATGAATAGTATCGTAGCTGACCGGATTACCACTGTTTCCGTCCCAGGCTACATTGCCCTGGATACTGCCGTCCAGTCCGGCATGGTCGGTCTGGTTGAGTATGGTTGTGCCATCCCCCTCGTTGAGTTTCCAGTACCCTTCCAGTCCGGCCTCATTTCCTTCCAGCTCCTGATTCATGTTCGTACTGACCTCTGCCGAAGTGCGAACATCAGACCAGATACGGACCTCATCAACCTTTCCATCCAAGGTCCGACTGTCATAATCTGGATCAGTTGCTGTTCCAATGGTCAGATTCGGTGTGTCGGCATAGTGGATTACACCACTCATCGCAGAGGCGTTTGCAACGTGGTCAACTCCATCAATATAGAGGTGTGTTGTGCCACTGCTGTCGTAGGTGGCAGCAATGTGATACCACGTACCAGTAGTCAATCCGGCGCCACTGGTAACCGCCTCAGACCAGGCAGCACTCTGGCCAATGGCCAATTTGACCTCACCACCTCCGGCGCTCAGGGTGTATCCACTATTTACACCACTTTCATTACTGGCAGTATCAATAATGGTATGTGTAGAGCTACCCAAGGTACTGTTGAGGGTGTCGAAATAGACCCATACCTCCAGTGAGAGGGTAGAAGTTGGCAGCAACACACTATTATAAGAGACAGAGACAAAGTCAGTGCCATGATTGCTGGCGTTGGCCCCCCCGCCAAAATGGAGAGCGGTGGTTGTTTGTTGGTCCGTGCCGCTGCTGTTTTCACGTAGCGTGTTGCCACTGTTCAGGTTCCAGCCACCATTATCCAGCACGATTGCATCCAGCTCACCACTGGCGGCAGCACCGCCAGTTGCAACGGAGCTGTTTTCGGCAATATTGCTATCTCCCTCATTGAACTTCCAGTAACCATTCAGGTTGGTTTCACTGCCGGCGAGTTCCTCATACATCGTATTCTGGATTTCAGTCTCACTGCGAGCACTTGACCAGAGACGAATCTCATCCATTTCACCCTGGAAATATCCACCATGCCCTGCCATTTGTTCACCGAACAGCAGATCGGAGTTACCTTGGTGGATACCACTGAAACCGGGATCCTCAGAGGCAGAAATTAGACGGGTGTGGATCAATTCCCCATTCAAATAGCCATATACAGCCCCGGCAGTCTGGTCATAAACCAGTGCTACATGTGCCCAGGCATTGGTGCTCAGACTAGCACCCATACCACCACCTGAACTGATGCTGTTGGTGCCATCATCACTCAGGTTGTAATAGAGAGCTCCGTTGGAGAGATAGAGTTGGAAACTACGGTCACTGTTGGCATAGTCCCAGCGTGCTACCAGTATCTCAGTTCCTACCCCCTCTGTGGGCTTAAACCACCCCTCAATGGTCATACTGCCACTGATATCCAGTACACTCTGGTCTTGAACCTTGATGTAGTCCCCATTGCCGTCTAGTGTAACTGCGGTTGTACTGCTTCGGGTTAATAGCGCATTGGAGGCATTGGAGAGGGCAAATGAAATTCTCTCTGCTGATTCACCGATACTGTCATTGGTGGTTGTGATGGCTACCGTTTTACTGGTTTCTCCGGCAGCAAAAGTAAGTGTGCCACTGACAGCGGTGTAATCAACGGCTGCCGTTGTGCCATTATCCTGTGTTGCGTAATCGACAGTTACTGTTTGGCTGGTTGAGCCAGATAGTGTGATAGTAAAGGTGGCTGTATCTCCCTCGGTTACCACTTGGTCACTGACTGAAATAATTGGGTTGACTGTAATTTCAACATTGACTGGAGAGAGGGAAAGCTCCCCAAGGTCATCTGCCGCCTTAATTGTAAATGCAGTCTGTGTCCCTGTGGCGTTACCGTCAGGTGTCCAGTACCCCTTGTAGGTGGCATCAATGGTGTTGTTGGTACTGGCATGGAAGGCAGTAGCTGTCGCGCTAGTGGTGCCGATCATCAAGGTACCATTAGAGACAGCTTGTACAATAAAGGCACTTACTGTTCCATCAATATCTGTTTCATCCCCCTGGGTTGTCAACTCTGTAAAGGTGATTTCAACCTCATTGCCACTATCAATACTGTCTACGGCACCAGCCATGGAAGAGAGGGTGGGGGCATCATTCAGACCATTGACAGTGACCACCAGCTCTGCAGTATCAGTAGCCCCTGCAGTATCGGTGATGGTATAGGTGAAGACATCGTTACCGCTGGCTCCATTGGCCAGTGCATCAGCCGCGATCTGGTCCGCACTGTAGTCATAGCTGCCGTCACTGTTGATGGTCAGGGTACCGTAAGTGCCGATCAGAGCACTACCGATGGTTCCGCTGGTGCCGGACCCTGCTTCTGTCCCGGTACGGATGGTGGTGACGGTCATGGCGTCATCAAGGTCCACATCATTATTCTGAATGACACCACTGACCGCATTGATGTTGAGTGTGGCATCTTCGTTGACGGAGTTGGTGTCTGTGTTTGCGGTAGGGCCATCATTGGTGCCGGTTACTGTAATGGTCAGCTGGGCAGTATCGGTACTGCCACGTCCGTCATCGACCGTATAGGTAAAGTAGTCGGTGGCTGTTACACCGGAAGCCAGTGCATCGGCTGCTGCCTGGTCGGCAATATAGCTATAGCTGCCGTCACTCTGCAGTGTCAGCGTACCGTAGGTCCCAGTGAGAGCAGTACCTATGCTGCCACTGGTGCCACTGCCGTTTTCGTCGCCAGTACGAATTGTGGTTACAGTGAGTGTTTCTCCACTATCGGTGTTGATATCATTGCTGAGAATACCTGAAGCATTACTTACATTGAGTGTGGCATCTTCGTTTACCGCACCCGTATCGTTGGTTGCTGTAACTGGTGTAGTGATATGGACCGCCAGATCTCCATCACCATCCGTACCGACCGATATACCCCATCCTGCTGCTGAAGGCGTGTTGACGGTGGTGAAGATTCCACTGACGGAACCACTGACATCAAGCAACTTCAGGGTAAAGGCACTGCCGGGGGTGAAACCATTCAGTATTGAAATATTGAGTGTGCCGCCCAGCGTGGCATTACCATTTACCACCAGTTGATCGTATTCACCGCTGTTGGTGCCACCGACCTCCAGATTGATTACACCATCACTGTTATTGACGAAATCACCATTGATGGTGAGGGTGCCGGCTGAGTTACCAGGGCCGATAGTGCCGCTATTGGTCAGCATATCTACAGTAACGCTACCACCACCCTGAATGGTTGCACCAATGTCGTTGATCAGCATGGTGCCGGAGCCACTCAGTGTGGCCGTGGCACCTGAAGCGATATCGATGGTGCCACTGTTGGTGATTGATGAGCCAAAGTTGGTGACTGTTAGATTGTGATCAATATCAATCAGACCAGTTGAGGTGTTATTGACAGCACCATCGATAAGGTGGTTTGTATTGACACCACCTGCTCCCTGGAAGATGTGGATAGTGCCGTTATTGATCAGAGTGCCATTAGTCACCTCCAGCTCACCATAACCGTTACTGCTGGAGTAGTTGCTGGTAATGTTGATGGTGCCGTCATTGGTCAGGCCGGATGCACTGCTCAGGCTGAGCTTGTTGAGATAGGCGGTACTGTTGCCGATGTTGGTTGTACCCAGTGTGGCGTTGTGGAATCCACCATCGACATAGGTGTAGTAACTGTCGATGTTAAGGGTGCCATCGTTATTGAGGTTGATGGTGCTGCTGATGGAGTCTCCAGTCAGTGTCAGGGTGCCATCATTCTCAAAGGTATGTGCCGTAGCATCGGTGCTGCCAATGGTGAGGGTGCCACTGGCAGCCATGGTATGGGCGGAGATAAAGTCGGAATCAAGATTGAGGGCGGTTGTATCGGCGAAATTGATATCACCGGTACCGGTGAAGATCGAATCACTGCCGACCACCATGGTGCCATATTGAACAGTCAGTGTGGTGTCGGCTCCCAGATCCACCGTGCCGTGCTGGGTAAAGACATCACTGGAGTAGAGATAGACGGTGAGATCATGAGTCAGGTTGATGGTGCCGTTATTGGTCAGTGATCCATCAATGGTGCGTACTGAGTTACTGCCTCCCAGCCCCTGCTGTACATTGATGATGCCGCTATCGTTGTTGAGCAGTGTTTCAGTAGAAATTTGTATCTCAGAGTCTCCATGGAGGAGCCCGTTTGTTAGGTTGATGATACCGTCATTGGTTAATGTTTCAGGGGAGGTTGCAGTCAGGTTAAGTATCGTTGAACTGCTTGCATTGTTACCAATATTAACTGTGCCGACCGAGAAGTTGTGATAGCTGCTCTCAATGGTGGTGGTGCCGCTCTGCAGATCGACTGTTACACCATTTTCAACGCCATCAGAGATGGCTGAAACAGTAATGTTCAGTTCGGCTTGAGAGGTTTCTGTACCATTACTGATGGTGTAGGTAAAGGTATCGATGGCGGTTGTACCATCGGTCAATGCATCCGCAGTAATCTGATCTGCGCTATAAGTATAGCTGCCATCCGTATTGAGCGTGAGGGTACCGTAGATGCCTGTCAAGCCTATACCAACGGAACCGATTGTGCTTACAGTCTCTTCTTCTGCTCCGGTTCGAATGGAGGTGATAAAGAGTGAGCTGCCGTCGAGACTGAGATCATTAAAGAGAACGCCATCACTTAGGCTGGTTGTGATGGTGTCATCTTCATTGACTGAGCCACTATCATTGATAGCAACGGGGTATTGAACAGTGACAGTTAACGGGAAGGTTGTTGCTACCGTTTCACCGCCGTCACTGTTGATGGCAGAGATTACCAGGGTAAAGTCATTTTCTGTGGCGGGTACGCTGAGTGTCAGCCCTGTTTGTGTCGCTTCTGCATCCGTGAGTGTCCAGCTGCCATCACCATGATCTGTGCCAGCATTGAGCGTGGCCCCCTCTGGTAGCCCGCCGAGAGTAACGGTGAGTGTTTCACCACTGTCTCCGCTTTGTAATGCAGCGCTAATGGTGACAGGATAGAGCAGTACGTTATTTGTAGTATCGGCTGAGGCACTTCCCAGTGTGGCGCTCAAGGTCGGTGCGTGCGTGACAATGATCGAGAGGCTGTCTGTCGTTGAAACGGTCTCACTGGTTGTGCTCTCGGTACGAGTGGCGGTGACGGTTAGATCGAAGTTGGTTGTGATGGAGGTGGGAATAGTCAGGCTCAGGCCGGACAGGTCATTTTGCGTGAGTGCCCAACTGCCATCTCCCTGATCGGTACCGGCACTGAGTGTAACTCCGCTGGGCAGGTCGCTGAGGGTGACTGATAATGTGTCGGCATCATCACCATCGATCAGTTTGGCATCCAGTGAGAGCAGGTAACGGAGAGGTTCATCACTGCTGAGGACAGGGTTTCCTTTGACATCAAAGCGCTGGGCCTGAACGCTGTAGCCATCACCATCTTGCGCCTCTGAATGCCAGCTAACCAGGAAGCCACCACCCGGCAGAGCAGTAACTGCGGCTTCAGATTGGTCTCCGGGGGTATATTGGTTGAGCTGGAACTCGTCCCCTACTGGGTCACCGAGCAGGTTAAAGCGTTGGCCATAGGTGCCCCAGCTATTACCGTCCTGGAGGTTGGATTCCCAGGTAACCAAAAAGTCCCCGTCACTGAGTTCAGTGATAGATGGAAATTGTTGGTTATCCGTGGTGTGGCTGTTGATCAGGAATTCTGCGCCTAACTTGGTGTTACTGCTATCAAAGCGTTGACCATAGATGCCGTTGCCATCTCCATCCTGAATATTGGAGTGCCAGACAACAATAAAATCACCACCTGAAAGTGCGGTAATGGCAGATTTTGATTGCTCATCAGCGGTATAGGTGTTGATCAGAAATTCACTGCCCACCGCACTGCCTGTCGCATTGAAGTGCTGGGCGTAAATATTGTGGAGCTCTCCGCTCTGATGGTCTGACTCCCAGGTGATTACAAAGCTGCCATCGCTGAGAACGGTGACATCCGGGAACTGTTGGTCATTTTCTGTTCCTGAATTGACATGAAATTCACCTCCATTGGGATTGCCATCGGCATCAAAGCGTTGAGCATAGATCTCATAGCCGGCGTTATCTTGTGCGAACGAGTGCCAGGTGGCGATAAAACCGCCATCTTCGAGCGCAGAGAGAGCCACTTCAGATTGGTCGCCAGCGGTGAAGCTGTTGATTTGGAATTCACTGTTAACTGGAGAGCCTGAACTATCATAACGTTGCCCATAAACGCCCCAGTCATTGTCACTGTCATCCTGTCCGGTTGACTCCCATGAGATCAGAAAGCCACCATCATTGAGTGCAGTGATGACTGGGGCTTGTTGGTCAAGTGAGGTATGACTATTGATTTGGAATTCGCTACCAGAGACGCCGCCACCAACACCATAGAGTTGTCCATATATGCCCCAGCCATCCCCATCCTGTAGTGCAGACTGCCAAACAATGACTACGGTACCATCAGCAAGTGTGGTGGCTGAGGGGAACTGTTGGTCTGAGCCGGTATGGCTGTTGACTTGAAGCTCGCCGACTGCACCGCTATGCGAGAGACTCAGAGAGGGGGCATCATTGGTGCCGGTAACCGTGATAGTGGCCGTGCCTGTTGAGGTTGCGCTGCTACTGTTACTGATCTGATAAGTAATGGTGACATCGGCGCTCTCCCCTTGTTGCAGATGGTCAAAGTCACTTCCCGGGTTGAAGACCAGCTGATTATTAGAGACCGTAACGGTTGCTGTATCTAGCGCTATGCCGCCCGCATTGAAGGCGAAGTTGCGGATTGCGGCATTGTAGGCACCATCACCGCCACTGGAGGTGTCGTTCCAGGAGGTATGAGAGCCGGAGCTACCAGACAGGCCATTACTGACATAGGCGATTTCACCATTTCCCAGTGTTCGTAGTGACCAACTTGCCCCGGTCTCTGAGCTGTCACTGCCTACAATTATTAGTGTGCCACTGTCTGGGTAGATGGTATCCAGATCACTGTTGTAGCCACTTGGTGTAATACCAGTAATATCTACTACACCTGTAGTCAGGCTGTTGTTACCCATTGCCCCCGTGCTGGGCTCCCCAAAATCACTACTACTGGTGCCGCCAAGGAAGCTGACTAGTTCCAAATCGGTTGGGCTGGCAATAGAGTCGTAGCCGGTAACCAAGACAGAGCCACCATTGGTAAC
>Ga0233443_1003104_pt1 | contig 11950 bp, 9 predicted proteins | sample SI_123_September_2_FD_182784 | JGI IMG/M metagenome (GOLD analysis project Ga0233443, IMG submission 182784) | Seawater microbial communities from Saanich Inlet, British Columbia, Canada - SI_123_September2016_200_MG | ecosystem: Environmental > Aquatic > Marine > Inlet | place: Canada: British... | reverse complement strand
TAACTTTCAAATGACAATAAGTCTGCTTTCCCTAGAGCAGAGAACCTATGCTGACGAGCGAATCTCCGGGGCTTTGGATCAAATAAAAAATCGACTTCAAAGTTTTAGCACTGTAAATAACTTTTTGTATAAGTATAATGAGTCTGACAAAGTATACTTTGCACAACTGGTGCAAGTTCTATTTTCTAGTTACAGCTTCGCCATAAAGAAGAATCTGTATTTCCACACTGAACAGGCAACTGCACTTAGCTTTGATTCGGCTTTTTGGTTGGGACTTATTGTGAACGAGTTGCTGACTAACACAGGTAAGGCTAGAGTTTCACTGGATGACATAACTATTGCTCCAACATTATTTTTTGGTGAAGCTAAGGGTAGTTTCAAAATATTATATTTTGATTCAGGCGATTATTATAAAAAAATACCCAAAATATGTATGCCTCATGGTAAGACACAGGGGATGGGACTTAAGCTCATTGACTTATTCTCCCAAAGGCTTAAGGCGAAATATGAAAATATTGATGCACAAATGGTTACGAAAGTGACTCACTCGTTAAATATTCCTTATGATAAATTTGCTTTAGCTGAAGACCAAAGGGCAGTAATGTTGACAATTCCATGTTGAATAATATTTATATTGTTCTTATTATTGAAAAGTTGTTACTTTGTAATCATAAATACATACAAGAGCTCACTAAGTAATTTAAAAAAGGGACTTTATGAATGTACTATTAGTGGAAGATGACCCTATCGTATTAGAAAACTATTATGAACTGATAAACGAGTCATTTGACTCTATAAAGGTTGATAAATTTTTAGATTACCAAACGGCATCTGATGCTATACAGAGAGAGTCCTATGACTTAGCCATTTTAGATATTTTTTTAGGATGTGCTTCCAGTGGAATAGATCTTGCCCGTGAGATAAAGCAAAAATCAGACTCTAAGGTTGTATTCCTTACAGCTTACGATGATCAACAAACCTTTGATAGTGCACTAAAAACTGGGCCAGATTTTTACTTAACAAAACCTGTACAAGATAATCAGTTTGTATCTACATTAAAGTACTTCTTAAAATCAAAAAGCATGTATGAGGAGTTTAAAAAAACAAATCTAACAGATCAAACTATTCAGTACAATTTTATTCCAGCGGTGGATTTCTATAGAAGCGCAATTGATCTCACATGCCTGGTCAGTGTAACCGATGAGAAAGGACTAATTTTAAGTGCTAATTCAAAGTTCTGTAATGTATCTCAGTATACTGAAGCTGAACTTTTAGGTAAAGATCATCGTATAGTGAATTCAGGTGAACATGATCAGGAATTTTTTAAGAACATGTGGAAGACCTTGAAAAACAAAAATATCTGGGCTGGCGAGATCAAAAATAAGAAGAAAGACGGTTCTTTTTATTGGGTGTTTTCTACCATAATACCAATTCTTGGTAACAATGGTGAGATTATAAAATATTTTTCAATTCGACAAGATGTTACAGAAAATAAGTGGATAGAGGACTCCTATAAAAATTTGTATGCATTAAAAGTTGAAGAACTAGCAAAGACCCAAGAGAAAACAATTCATATGTCTAAAATGTTAGCTCTTAACTCATTGTCCTCAGCTTTAGCTCACGATGTGAAGGGTCCACTAGCTTCTTTAGTTTTATTTATGGATGCATTTAAAAATGTGGGAAGCATGAATCAAGATAAATTTGATGTTATTTGTAAAAAAACAAAAACACGCCTTAGGGATGTTTTGAAAATTTTGGATAGTGTCTATTCTACCATGAAATCTGGAACTGAGGGGGATTGCACAGAGTTTGATATTTGTATTACTGTTAATGACATTATTGAAATAATAAAAAAGAACCTTTCCTACCGTAATATTAATATATTTCTGAATGAAAGCTTACGGGGCAAATATGTAAAAGAATTTGCAATTAGTAAAGAAAACCTAGAGTACATCATTTTAAATTTAGTGAAGAACTCAGTGGATGCTGTGGAGAAATTACAGCCTGAGCAAGGAACTATTGAAATTCACCTTTGTGATAATGAATGGGGTAAGTTTAATATTGTTGTTTCGGATAATGGCTGTGGCATTAAAGATGAAGATATAGAAAAAATATTTGATATCATGTATTCACAATCTGAGGGCACAGGCTTTGGATTGGCAATGGTGGAACAAATTGTTAAAAAATCAGGTGGTAAAATAGAAGTTTCATCAGAAGTGAATAAAGGGTCAGAAATTAATATTTCCTTACCCTATAACAAGGGAGAAGTTGAAAATGAACCAGAATGATGAATTGTTAGATGAGGAGATGTTAAATGAGTTTAAGCTCGATGCTACGGATTTGTTAGAGCAAGCCGAGGCAATGCTAATTTCTATTGAAAAGAAGAACACCACTTTTAACAATGAATATCAAAAATTATTTAACTGCTTTCACTCTCTTAAGGGCTCTTTAGGAATGTTTAATTTTGAAAAAGAGAGTCATTACATTCATCAAATGGAAGAAGCGCTCAATTCTTTGGACACTAAAGAGGATATGCCGGCTGCCTATGTTGATTACTTTCTTAAAGGTGTGACGAGTCTACAAGGTAGTTTAAATAATGGTGTCGAGCTAATTCCTCTTGTTGTACCAAACAGCTTTGAAAGCGAGAAAAATACAAATAAAATTGAGCGCGATTATGCTTGTAAGCTTCTTGTTGTTGATGATGATAGTGTACTTGGTGAGGCTTTCCAAACCTATTATAGTGATGACAAATATCATGTACAAGTGGCAGGAACAGTTAAAGAAGGCCTAGAACTAATCAGAAACAACTTAGATCTGCATACTATTTTTTGTGACTTTCATTTGCCAGATGAGCAAGGAACATTAGTGCTGGATACCTTGTCTAGCTTGAAAATTACAATTCCCGTTATCATGATGTCCAATGCTGCTGAAAGATCAGATCTGATTAGTTTTATAAATAAAAATGCATTTTATTTTGTAGAAAAATCACATGGTTTTGCTGAGTTTGATAAAGCTTTGAGGCGAGCCCTTAAAGATCGGGTTAAAAAACTGGTATATGAAAGTCGATTAAAGAAAACATATTAGTAGTGTTGTTATTACATTGAGCCTGACATGAAACGCGATTTAGATACTAGTTCAAAAGTCTTTTTGTTTGCTCAATAGCGGCTTTAATATTTAATACCCCAGCTCCTGAAAAATTAGAATCCACTGATATTTTACTGGCTGTAGATGTAAGGATATTTTTTATTTCTGACGGAGTAACTGTGTGATCAATGGATTTTATAAGAGCAATAGCGCCAGTAACAAAGGGTGTTGAAAAGGAGGTGCCATCCTCAAGTTCATAGTTAACCGTTTTTGTAACTAATTGGGCATAAGCCTCTTGGTTGTTCGTTATACTCGCAAGAATTCTCTCCCCAGACTGTCTAGAGATCATTATGACGGGGATTTGAACATCATATGGCTTCTCGTAGTTAAGTCGACCTAATGTGATTTGATTGTCATTCAGATTATCATACACAATTAAGGCAGAGGCTCCGTGGTTTGATACCACCTCTGCCATTTCCTTAAAATGAAATGTTCCTCTTGCAATGAGTGCAATCTTTCCAGAAAGATTTTCTGTAATATTATGTATATCATTGACCCAAGCAATAGCTGCATCCACAGGAGTATGATTTCTAGCAGAACCCTCCATTCTAAGGTTAGGGGTTTGTGTTATATCATTGCCCACTTTTATTTCCAGATGAGACACTCTACCGGTGCCTTTAGGAGCCGCAGAAAGTATTTGCTCTCCAGGAGCCAGTAAAGTCAGTAGCTCACCATTTTGTGAAAATGCTGAGGGTTGGAAATCTGAAGCAACAGATCCCACGGCGATTGTTTCTTTATAATTGGCAGGGTAGGAAAGCTCTCCATTTTGATAAAACGTAGATTCAGCATCGTTACCCGCGGCTGCAACCACAGTGACACCTTTATTATAAAGTCTTTTGTAAACAATATCACCGGAGCGTGTGGGAAGGTCCCAACCCAAGGACATATTAATAATTTCTACATTATTTTCAAGACCCCAATTAATAGCGTAGGTCACAGAACTCAAAGAGCAATCCTCTTTAATACAGGCTCTAGCAATATACAGTTTTACTTTTGGAGCTATGCCTTTTATATAGGAGGACTGGCCTGCAATGATACCTGCAACCTGAGTCCCATGGCCATCATGATCAAAATATTCATAAGGTGCATTTTTACTATTTTCATCTTCCACAAAATCTTTACCAATGATTTCACTGTGTTTAAACGCCTCAGAATTTTTATCAATGCCAGAATCAATGATTAAAATTTTTATATTTTTTCCTTGAGGCGCTGTAGGGCTAGTGGGAGCATTCACCATTTCACGGGCCCAACCACTGGGGTTAGAAGTAGTTTTTAAAGGTTTATCTTTTCTAGGGTCATGAGGGTGTAGTTCAGGACTGTACTTGTCCATGGAAGTATTTGTAGATGAAGTTTGTTGCGCTTTAATATTTGGAAATGTATTTAAAATATTTGCATTCCTGTGGAGCTGACTGAGCTCTGCGCCAGGGGTGGGTGCGATGAGCAACATTCCAAGTTCTTTGTAAGTATATAAAATAGTGCAAGAAGAGCAATCAAGAAGTTTTTCCACTTGAGATTTATTTAAATTTTTGAGGTCAACACCCTCATTGAGGATAATAAAAAGTTCAAAAGTTTCAGCTAATTGAGACTCAGTTGATTCAGTATATTTAGATGAATTCGAGCCAATAAAAAGACTCAAAAAAAATATTGAATATATAACAACTAAATGTTTCCCCATGGATCCGCCCCCGCTCCTAAGGAGAACCTAGGGGCAAAAAGGTGGGGAATCAACCATAGATCACTGTTCAAGAACAGCTTACAGTCAGTATAGGCTGAGCTTATATGGAAAATTAGCTGTCATTTTATTTAGACGGGTTATCTATAATTTTTTAGGTCAGGATCACCATGTTTATGATCTTTTCGATATTTCTTATTATGTCGTGTATCATTTGCACTTCTATCTTGAGAATTTTTCGCATGTCGTACTAAATGTTTCGATTCTCTCGTATGTCTGTCAAACTTGACTTGACGAGTGGTTTGTTTCACAAAAATAGCATTGAGTTCATTATAGTATGGAGTAAAATTAGCTTTAAGTTTTTTAAGAATATTCTTGTTAATACGCCCATTACCAGTAAAGTAAGGGGCTATTTCCATATTTATTTGATTTGTACGAAAGTAGTGATTGAGATCTTTGTAGAATTGAATTTTAAACAGCAGTAGAGCACTTGTGTTTCTATCCAGCACATCCCCTTTTTCAACAAAAAAAACATCAATAAGAGTTTGTTTTTTATTGGGTAAGGATTCCACTAAGGGGATAAATAAGTGGGTAAGTTTGTCTTTATGGTTTAAGTTGGATGACTGCATAAAGTCTTCATAATGTTTCTTGCCGATAATATTTTCTAAGGTGCTGTTTGCATTGACTATATGGTTTGACTTTAGAGCAATTTGTAGGCTGGATAGAGTTCTTTTCCACATTAAAAGAGTGTTACTGTAGGACTCCAGTAGCATTTCTTCATTTTTTAATTTAAGATAATCAGTTTCTAGCTCCTTCAGTCTGGTTTGTAACAGGTTTGTTAGATACTTTGTGATGGCAATGTTGTTGGTAAGCTCACGAGGGATATTTGATTTAAATGCTCGAAGCACTTGAACTTGAGACGTAAGTTCAACCAAAAGTTTGTGGACTTTTTCTTTTGTATCAAAGTTATCTGTGGCATTCTTCCTGTACATGGGAAGGGCCTTTTTTAAATCTTTAAATGCATTATCATATTGTCCAGGCTGTTCAGTTATACTCCTGGTTGGCGAGAAAAAATTGTAACAAGCCTTCTGGGCAAATGTTTGCTGTGAGAATATTAAACATGCACTTAAGCAAATCAGGTAAAGGGAAATTTTAAGCCTATGGCTAGATAGCATTCTCATCATTTTGTACAACTCCGGTTTGTTGTAGTTATTATCAAGCCACATCATAATACCATTTTTGTGATCATATAAATGAAGAAAGTATGTTTATGTAATATTGAAAAATCTTGTCTAAAAGTTAGGCGTAAACATTACAGTTTCGTAATGTAGATGAGTTGAGTATAGCCTCTTAGAGTCAGAAGGGGAGGCAAGAAAACTTTAAAATAAAAGAACACATTTGTTTATGTTTAATAAAGGACGTTCACGAGGAAGAGTGTTGAAAATTTCATTTTTTTTATTTGCTAGATTTCTAAGTCTCTGCTTTGGGTCCTCAATGAACACAGCATCAATAAAAGTAAGAAGACTGTTTAATTTTATCCACGAATGATAAGGCAACTTGTTTTTAAATTTTAGAATATGTTTATTTTTATATTTTTCATAGCGTTTGTTCAAGACTTCAAGATCGTTATTTACCCCCCAATAATTGTAAAACTTTGAATCTAGATCAGAGAATATAATGAGCCAGGTTTTAGCTAAGCTAAAATAATCGGCAGAAATATCTGGCGGCAAATTTTTTCTCACAATATTTTCTTCGCTACTTTCATGAAGTAATTCTGGAGGGGCAAAAAATGTAGATGTATTTATTTTAGTCTCTTTGCTGCCTATACGCTGAATGGAACCATAGTCTGATAAGTATATCTGTTGTAAAAATTGTTCGTAAACTAAAAAGTTGGCTGGCTTAATGTCAAGGTGGAGGAAACCATAGGTATGTAAAGTTTCAACGGTCAGTACGGACTGTTTAAACAATCTATATAGAGTATCAATTTTGAGTTCCAGCTCCTTAACGCCTTGATTTTTTTTAAGTTTTAGATTACTTAGGTTTTTGTTTTTCAGTCGATCTCTAAAACTAGAATTAGCCAATGGAGAAAGTTCTAGCAGGCTATTTTTTTCTAATTTAAGGGCGATAATCTTTTGTAAACCAATTATTGGCCGAGGGTCATTGTCCATACTTTGTTTCAGTTTTTTCAGATTAGTGTATTTTTGTGCGAGTCTAATGCGCCTATTTTTACGGAAGTATGTGGTGTACCGGCCATAGTGGTCGGTTGTATAATGGTATTCTTTTAATACGAATTCTACCCCTGTCTTGTTGTTGATAACTCTAAAAACCTGACCCTCACCGGTCTCGGCAAGAAGTTCTACCACAGAGTAGGCCTCGCCCCCAAGATCAACACTATGGCCAGTGTGTAACTTTGCTTGAGCTGTAAAGCTAAATAGATTTACCAATATTAAAAGAAGGATGACAATTTTTGTAGTACAATACCTAGAAATTAGACACAGAAGTACAATAAAAGAAGTGAGGGGGTCTCGTGTTATTGCCATATACGTACATAGAGCAAAATCTAAGCCTAAAATCACAAAATTTCACCTATAAGAATCATTACAAAAAATCACATACCATTGTAAATAGTGCTCTCTATTGTGGTATTATTGCTTGGGCTGGGGAGTGTTGGTACTTCAATGAAGTTATGATGCACACAGGACTTGAGAAGATTATTTTCGTATTATTCATCGTTGGTTCAAGTGCTGTTTTAAGAGCTCAAACCTGCGGGGAATTCTTTTCAGTAAAATCTTTTGTTGTGGACCTAGTTACCACTGATTCTTTAGAGGGAAAAGCCTTGATGAAAAAGGCAATTATATTTGCAAAAAAAATGCACGAAGGCCAAGTTCGCAAATTTGACAAAATGCCTTATGTCACTCATCCAGTGAGGGTGGCCAAGAAGATGAAAACTATAACGAATGATGCCGAACTCATTGCGGCTTCCTATCTTCATGATATTATTGAAGACACATCAGCCAACTTTAAACAGCTAAAATACCTTTTTGGTTTGCGTATAGCTAATATTGTAAATGATTTATCTTCAGATAAAACACAAAGTAAAAAAATAGGTAAAGCAAAGTACTTGGGTCAAAAATTGTTAAAGATCCCTCTAAGCTCCTTGCTAGTGAAGTTGGCCGATCGGTGGGATAATACCTCAGATTTTGCAAGGGCTGATCCTGAGTTTATCGCCAACTATCGTGCAGAAACAAACTATATTTTATCAGTAGTGGGTCGTCGCAAAGACCTGGAAGAAACTCACATTAGTTTAATAAGAGATATCTACACAGCCATGCATAACGGCGAGCAAGCCAGTACCTCACCATAAAAGGTGCCAGGCATCTTTTGCGGATGCAATATGTCAAAAACTCTTTTATTTCCTAAGCTTAACACCGCCGTATCCGCAGTGGTGAAGGGCTTCTTTGAAGAATAAAAAATTAAATTTAGCTTAATTAAACATGCACAATTTTAAGGCTGTTTTTAGAATTATTTCAAGAGCTGCTGATTATAGGTTTATGTGCGCCAGTCACACGTAGTGAAAATACAAGGATCAGTAATTTATATTGTATCTTTATAAATATCCCTTATATTATTGAGGAAATATAAATGAATGGAACATAAGAAGGAGTTAAATATGAAATTATTAATGATTATTCTAATGGCGTTAGGGTTATCTTCAACAGTACTTGCAAAAGGTGATGCGGCAAAAGGTAAAGCTAAATCAGCTACTTGTATGGCTTGTCATGGATTAAAAGGTATTTCTGCTCAGGCAATCTATCCAAACCTTGCAGGACAAAAAGAAGCTTATATGGTAAAGCAACTTAAAGATTTTAAATCTGGCAAACGTAAAGACCCTCTAATGTCAGCAATGGCTAAGCCTTTATCAGATGCTGATATGGCTAACGTTTCTGCTTACTACGCAAAAATGAAATAAATCGCTATTACCTTCAGTGAATGAAGGGCTTAGATAAATAGAGAAAAGGGCTTGTTTTCAGGCCCTTTTTTTGTTTTTATATGACGAAAAATAACTAAGGATAAGCTTTGAGCCAAGAACAAGTTTTAAAATCCGACCACACCCATGTGGCCTTGTCTTTTCGACAACAATTAGAAATGATTCATAACCTCACAAAAATGCCTCTTGTATATTTTGTTGTTCTAAGTGGTGTGGCAGGTTTTGGTTATGGTTTTCCTCAAGGGAACAGTTTTCATGTGGCTCAATTCTCGTTCACGATATTTGGTTTGATGCTTTTATCTATGGGCAGTTTTGCTTTAAATCAAATTCAGGAAGTTCCTATGGATTTAAAGATGCCAAGGACGCAAAAAAGACCCTTACCTTTAGGGGTTATTTCCATGCAAAAGGCATTGACTCTGTCCCTCTCTTTTTTGCTGATTGGTCTTTATTTACTGTATATTGTGTCTCCATTAGCAGCGCTCATTGGTTTAGTTACGGCTGTTTTTTACAATGTAATATACACATATATTTTAAAGCCAAACTGGGCTTTTGCAGCTGTTCCTGGGGCTATTCCGGGGGCGTTGCCAGCAATTACTGCTTTTGTGGCAGCTGGCGGTTTTGTTTTCTCCATGGAGAGTCTTTATTTATTTAGCTTAATTTTTCTCTGGCAAATGCCCCATTACTGGAGTTTGGCCATTCGTTATAAAGAGGATTATGCCCAGGGGGGAGTCCCTGTGTTACCAGTGACCCATGGCAATCAAATGACCTTACTTTACATGTTGAAGTATTATTTAGCTTATGTGTTTTTAGTTATGCTTTCTCCAGTTTTTGTTCATATAGACTTGGTATTTTTAGGCATAATTGTACCTGTGTTTGCCCTTGTGACCTATCATTTCTATAATTTTTATAAAATCCAAACTCCTCAAACATGGCGCCCATTTTTTCATTGGATTAACCATAGTCTTCTGATCTTTGTGGCAATACCTGTTATAGACAAATGGTTATTTTAGTTTGTGATTTAATATTATATAGTTATAATGTTGATGGTGCTCTATTCTTAAATGTTAAATCTTAATAAAAAGGTCTCTAATGAAAAAAGTAAAATTAACTTTAGTGTTTATGATTGTAATTTTCAGTGTGGCTTGTACTTCTAAAAGTAGTGATGGTGTCAAAAATCCTGTACAAATCAAAAAGAAAGCCTCGCCCGCAGTTACAAAAAATGAGAATGGTGAAAAATCAAAAGCCACCGCACCAATAATTATTGATGTACGTACAATGGGAGAATGGAATTCTGGTCATGTAAAAGGGGCCTTACATATTCCTCTTTCTCAAGTTTCGGCTCGTTTGGGCGAGATTAAAGATAAATACCTTGCCGGAGACTTTTCAAAAAAAGTGATAGTCTATTGCGCTGTTGGAGCAAGGGCTAGCCGAGCTCGTAGAATTCTGCAAGGAGCTGGTTTTACCAATGTGGAAAACGGTGGTGGTTTTAGCGATATGACCCGAACACATGAGGCCGAGTATTAATCTACGCATTGGCTTTTTCGGGCCTTGCTGATTTTAAAATCATCAAAAATGGGAAGCCATTTAGATGGTCTGTAGAGTGTAGATTGAGATAAAGCTCATAACTACATAATAACACATATAAATGCTGAATAACGTCGCCATGCAAAGGCAAATTGAAAACAGGTTAAAACTTGCGAAAAAAATTCCTGTACTCACTTTTTCTTGGTAATTGCATAAAGATTTTGATAGAAATATTTATCAAAATTATTAACATATATTTAACATATTAATTTATTTAACAAGGTGGCCAGTGTGTGTAAATACTCCATGATAGAAGAATCATTAAAGTTAGGTTTAGGTAAACTCTCAAAAGATGGGGCGTTAATGGTAGATACGGGTGTTTTTACAGGTCGAGCTGCTAAGTTTAGATATGTGGTTCAGCGTCCAGAAGTGGCTGAAACTGTGGATTGGGGCAAGGTAAACCAACCTATTGATTATGGTTTTTCGCAAAAGTTCTTTGCCGCTTTAGAGAAAAATATTGAGGACAACAAGAACTACTCCATGTCTGGTTATGTGGGTTGCTTCCCTATCACTGTAAAGTCAAAATCACCTCATCATATATTATTTGCTCAAAATATGTTTCGTGATGCTGTGATTGATGAGATTTCCAAAGAAATTCAAATTGATAAGTCTATCGAAGTGTTTCACTGTCCTTATGACTCTGTATCAGATTTAGGTTTAGATTTTTCACAAGAAACCTTAATTGTTTTAGACCTTGTGGATAAAAAAATTGGTATTTGTGGCACAGCTTATGCTGGCGAAATTAAAAAAGGTGCATTTAGTGTTTGTAATTACTTAATGCCAGAAGTGGGAATTTTTCCTATGCACTCCTCAGCCAACAGTCAGCCTGATGGTACAGAATCTTGCGTGCTATTTGGTCTTTCAGGTACTGGAAAAACCACATTGTCTGCAGATAAAACCAGATCTATTATTGGTGACGATGAAATTATTTGGTCCAAGCGTGGTCTTTCTAATCTAGAGGGAGGCTGTTACGCTAAGCTTATCGATTTATGTGAAGAAAGTGAACCTGAGATTTATGGAGCAACTAATAGATTTGGCGCTATGTTAGAAAACGTTGTCTATGATTCTGATAAAAGAACAGTTGATTTTTGTGACTCTACAAAAACAGAAAACACACGTGGGTCCTATGATATTACAGCCCTTGAAAATGTTTTTGACCAATCAAAAGAATCTAGTCAGCCCAAAACAATTGTGTTTTTAACTGCCGACGCTTTTGGTGCTTTACCAGCTGTGTCTAAGTTAGATTTTAACCAAGCTCAGTATCATTTTATGTCAGGTTATACGGCTAAGGTTGCCGGTACAGAACTAGGTGTTACAGAACCAACAGCCACTTTTAGTGCCTGTTTTGGTGCTCCATTTATGCCCAGGCACCCATCGGAGTATGCACAGCTTCTTGCAGAAAAAGCGGCAGAAAATAACGCCACAGTTTGGTTGTTAAATACCGGCTGGGTTGGTGGATATGCTGGTGGAAAAAGATTTCCAATTCAAGTGAGTCGACAAATTTTATCCATGATACAAAACGGTGAACTGGAAAAGCAACCTATGCAAGATCATCCCGTTTT
>Ga0233443_1003103_pt1 | contig 11952 bp, 12 predicted proteins | sample SI_123_September_2_FD_182784 | JGI IMG/M metagenome (GOLD analysis project Ga0233443, IMG submission 182784) | Seawater microbial communities from Saanich Inlet, British Columbia, Canada - SI_123_September2016_200_MG | ecosystem: Environmental > Aquatic > Marine > Inlet | place: Canada: British... | reverse complement strand
AAAACAACAAAATTATTTGTCTAAATTTAGCCTCAGAAATATGGGCATGTTTTACATACTTGTTTTTTACTGTCATAGAGGCATATTATCATGATATTATGCCTCTAAAGTTATCTAGACCCAAATATAATTAATGGTAACTCCATTTTCTTTTGCTTTTTTTTGCACCATTAAAGATGTTTTTTGACTGCCCACTACTACTGATTAATATCACTATTCATTTTTTTAGTATAAAACTCTATTGCCTTTTCAACCCAGTGTTCATAACCATAATCATTTGCAAAACATGTTAACAAGCTACTATCATTAAATATAATTGCTCTAATATTTGCGGCTTTGGTAAAATCAATAGCAGCACTGCCAACGATGATTTTTTTCCCATCATTGCTTTTCACTTTTTCAGCCTTTTCGGATATTGAGACTAACTTTGAGTGTTCAATTAACCTGCTACCTTTATCTATTAGTTGAAAGTAGCCATTAAAATAATTTTCATATTATATTCATTGTTATATCCCTATCTTAAAAAAATACTCTTTTAGAAAAACCATTCTCCAAGGCAAAGTGTTGGCACATCATTTTTGTTCAAGTATCTTCTAGTGCCATTGTTACTAAGTATCTTTCAATTATATATTAAGTTGGGACAATATAAACATATTATAATATCAGTCATTCAGAGATGATGTTACGTAACAAAAAATAATTTTATATATATTATTCAATACTATTTGCTTTTTTGTATGTGTCAGGAGAACCTATATCAATAAAAACTTCATCTGTCTGATACGTATAAATTTTCCCAACAAATCTGTGAAGTATCTCAGTGCTAAAGTCATTAACATTATGTAGTTCTTTTTTGAGCGTTGACAGAAGTTTCGCCGATAGAATATATACTGCACCATTAGCAAGATTACCCGGTGGTTCTTTAACTTTTTCGTGAAAACCAATTATTACACCTCGATCATCCAGTTCTACAATCCCACAAGAAGAGGGTGTATCAGTTATGAAAGTCATCATTGTCATGACGCATTCTGGTGGTCGATTCAAATGTGCTTGGATAAAGGCAGGAAAATCTGCCAAACAATAATTATCAGCATGAATCAACAGACCATATTGTTCTTGGAAAAAATCAAGATTTGAGATCAGTGTTCCAGCCGTGCCTAACAAATCATCTTCGTGAACTAATGTTATTTTATTTTGATAGGGACTGGATTTGATATAATCATTTACCTGTTCTGACAGGTAGTGTGTATTAATTAGAAATGCTCCAATACCTGCCTCGGTCAATCGCTCTAACCATATATCTAAAAGAGGTTGTCCTTTTATTGGCACTAGACATTTTGGAATACTGTTTGTTAACGGCCTCAGTCGCGTCCCACAACCTGCAGCCAATAGCATTGCACGCATTAGATCAATTCCTGCATAATTTCATTTGTCTGGATTGGTGTATTACCTACACGACTCACTTGAACAGCAGCAGCAATAGAACCAAGACATGCCGCTTCCCATATACTTCCCCCGCTTGCCATCGCCATTGCAGTTGTAATCAAAAGACTATCTCCTGCTCCGACAACATCACGTGGGGATGAATTTAAAGCACCGATTCTATCTGTTAACCAATCATTACCCTTACCGTTACCTGCATGGATAAGGAGACCCTCTTCACCCATTTTAAGCAGAATATTTCGTGCAGATGATTGCTGCCGTAATTGCTCAGTAAGCACAACTAATCCATCATCACGATTACGTGTGCTTATTCTCGCTTCATGCTCAGTAGGTGTAATGAGATCCATTTCTTGAAAACGGCTGATATCGCCTATCTGAGAAGATGACTGACTATCGGCAGCTAACATTACACCTTTCGCCCTAGCTATGATGCTAATTTTTTCAACTACTGCAGGTGGTAGGCAACCATAGTTAAAATCAGAAAATACTAGCAGGTCAACCCCATCAATCGCATCTTCAATTTTATCTAATAAGTGTTTTTGTAGTTGGTTTGAAATTGCTCCTTGGTGTAAGTGACTTACCCTTAGCATAGTTTTGCCCTTGCACCTGAACCGCTGTTTTAAGGTCGTTGGACGACTATCATCAGCTAACAAGTGAGCCTTTACTCCATCAGCATCTAATTCTTTCTCTGCATAGTCACGATTAACATCTGCGCCAGTAACAGAAACAAACTTAACCCGAGCACCCATTCCTGCAGCGTGTGCAGCTACAACACCTGCCCCCCCGACAAAACGAGTGGTATCTACTGGTGTAACAACGATTGTAGGATCTTCTTGCGACATGCCTAATGGTTCGCAAGTAATGTACTCATCAATAATTAGGTCACCAACAACGCAGACTTTTAGGGAAGTAAAGTGCTCTATGATATTACGCAACCGACCAGTATCGATACCATGGCGTGCCATGTAATCTAAGGGCAAACTGATAGTTCGAAGATCCGTTTCTAAAAATTCTTTACGCAACAGATCCAACGATGAAAACATAGTCTCACCAGAGCTAAACAACAAACTTCCATCATATTGATTTAATACCGTCAATTCAGGGTTGAAACTTGATTCATGCTCCTTACCTTTTACAACAATATCAGGGCGCAAGCGTGTCAGTACTTCAGTGATATCTTCATTCATTACAAAGGCTTCATCTACCCAGCTATTACTTTGTACTCCTTCGAGTCGAAGGAGTTCAGGTACATGCGCAGCATTGCCAGCGATTTGGTCAGAATAAACGGCAACGACTAATCGTTCACCACGTTCCTTAGCGAATCGTAGTAGACGCAGGTGACCAGGATGAAGAACATTGAAAGTACCAGAAACAAAAACTGTTTGATTTCTTATCATAAGAGACTTCTATTAACTTCTTTCATAATAAATCTTATTCATGCTCCATGACAATTAGAGGTCTAAATACCTTGCCTGATTCCAAATCATCAAGAGCCTCATTTATCTGCTCTAATGAGTAGCGTTTAGTTAGCAATGATTCTAGTGGAATATTTGAGTTATGAAAAAGTTCATTCATTTTGGGAATGTCTTTATCTGGCTCTGTCGCACCACCCCAACTGCCAGCAATTTGTTTACCACTAATCAATTCATGAGGAGCCAGTTTAATCATTTCACCCTCGGGTGGATGAGATGCAAATAATAATCGCCCACCACCTTTGCGGATTAATGAAAATCCAAGTTCGATTGTTGATACTTGACCTCCTGACTCTACACATATGTCAGCACCACCATTTGTCAGATCATTCACAGTCTTAGTAAAACCTGAGCTTATAGAATTAAGTACATGCGTAGCACCTAATTGTTTTGCCAAACTTAGCTTCTCATCTGATATATCAACAGCAATAATTGACTTAACACCAAGAGCTATAAAGGCCATTAATGCTGACAAGCCTATTCCACCAAGACCGAGTACAACGGCTGTCTGTTCTTTCGATGGTTTCAATTCATTTAAAACCATTCCTGCTCCAGTTGGTAAGGCACAGCCAAATAATACGGCAGTATCAAACGGGAGATCAGCGGGTTTTTTCACAAGCCGGCTTTCAGAAACAACACTATAATTACAAAAAGTAGTTACACGACCGGAGTTAATAACTTGATTACCATACTTGTATTTGGCGCCGGGTGCATCAAGACCTTCCCCTTTAAGCCAGCCAAGTATTACTTCATCATCTTTTTTAACTTTGGTAACACCCTCACCCACATCAACTACTATGCCTGAACCCTCATGCCCAAGTAGATGTGGTAACCATGGATCATCACCTCGTCCACCACGAACTTCCATTACTTGACTACGACAAACCCCACTAAATAGTAATTTAACCAAGACTTGACCATGGTTTAATTTCGGTATTTCAATGTCAGATTGAACTACAAGAGGTTTACCAGTTTCATATAAAACTGCTGCTTTAATATATTTATTCATATTTTCGTTTTTATAATACTTCTCTTATTTTAATTTCATAAATAATATACTCGCCACATTTACTTGTTAAAGTGTTAACTATGGTGTTAATTCTGGCTTCCCGAGTGATACGGCAAGATTTGAAAAGTTTTCTTCTACATAATTGCTCAATAATACTTTTAAGTTTAAATCTATTTTTAAATCAACAGACTGACATATTTCTAAAATTTGTGGTTTGTTTCGCAAACCAATTACCATTGATAATAAAAATTCATTTTGCAAACCATGTTGTACGCAATACTGTGTGAGTGAAATACCGTATGATTCTAGTAGTTTTTTGAATTCATGAATTTTCAGTAAAAACAATTCATCCAAATCAGACTTAACATTTTTACTTTTTGATGCTCTTGAACCCTCTTTTAATAAGAGCTTATCAGCCACATCATATTTACCCGTGAGAACACCTCTACCTAGTACACCATAAGCAATTAGTTTTTTTTCATGCTTGATGAAATCATCAGCAAGCTCATTTGTATGCTCCCTGTGTACGTAATTAAAATGTATTTGGTTGGTGGATATTATGTTTTTATTTATATTGTTATATTTATCCATGTGTGTCTTTAAGAAATTAGAGACACCAAAGTGTTTTATGTAACCTTTGCAAATAAGCTCTTCTGCAACATCTATAGTTTCCTCTATAGGTGTGACGGGATCAAAGTGATGCAACTGATAAATATCAATATAATCAGTGCGTAGTCTTTTTAAACTATTTACAACATTTTCATATATTATTTTTTTTGTATTCTTGCCATTTATACTTTCATTTGAATTAATACCAGACTTTGTAGAGATCGTCCAATAATCTCTATTTTTATGTGTAAGCTCACCTACCCATTCTTCAGATAAACCCGATGAATAAACGTCAGCAGTATCAATATAATTAATGCCATTTTGCTGTGCTAAGCCAACTAATTCACGAGCTTGAACTTTATTACAAGAATATCCAAAAATATTCGCACCCAAACCAATTACTGATACATCTTTTGATAAAGAGTTAATTTTTCTATATTTCATATTAGGATTGAAAAATTGTACAAGAAAATTCATCAAACATTATAAGCAACATCCCATTGATCCTGTATTGTTAGTCCACCATCCAATGTTATTACCTGCCCTGTAATATACCGTGATGCCTCAGATGCGAGGAAAAGTGAAAGGTTAGAAACATCATCAACTGTACCAATCTTTCCAAGTGGATGAACGTATTCAGCTTTATTTCTGTATTCAAAATTATCATCTTGCATATATCGTGGAATATGTTCATCCTGAACTATAAAACCAGGTCTTATTGCATTAACACGAACTCCATTTTTTCCTCCATGCTTTGCCAAATATCTAGTCATTCCTTCAAGACCTGATTTAAAAGCATGATAAGAAAGAGACTCTTGCCCAGCATATCCAGCAGCAATAGAACTAATATTAATTATCGATGGATGATCATTACCAGTGCCATCATTACAATTAATAAAAGCTTGAGACAACATTATAGGAGAATAAAGCGTTACCGATGCTGTTGAATGAATATTATCTACGGTCTCTTTTAGAGGTAATGTCCGTTGACCTGATCTTGCATTATTAATTAACACATCAAGTTTTCCATACTTAGTGTATAAATCTTTTACTAAACTATCAGACTCTTCAGTATTCGATAAATCAAAATTTATATATTCTCCACTACCTTCTTTATTTAAAGATCGTTCGATTTCTTCCCCTACTTTATCATTATTTTCTAGAACTACTACGTGTGCACCTGCCTTTGCAAAACTCATTGATATAGCATGACCAATACCTCTTCCACCACCAGTAACAAGTACAATTTTTGACTTGAAATCTATTTCCATATCTCAGTGACCTCTATTTTAATCAAGTAATATTGAGGTACATGGCCTCAAAATTCTCAATCAAACTCTGCAACTCGTCATACTCTCTAAAAAATAATTGATTTTCTGATGAAAAACTAAATGAATTATTATCTTTTAATTCACGATTCATTTCTTCAGCATGATGTTCGGGATGTTTCCATATTATATATGGAACATCACTAAAAATGGCTGCATTACATGGGCCACTCGACATCCCTAAAAATAAAAATGCAGATAATACCAAAGCAATATCAAGTTCCGTATTTCCGCCATTTTCTTTAGTCACAATTACATTACTTAAATTAGACACTCTTTTGTCAATTTCATCGTTACCAATCAAAATGAATTTTACTTTATATTTTTTATTTAATACATGTAGAAAAAAATTGCTCCAGCTTTCAAAGTTCGCATTACTTTGTAAATCATTCGGATTGTTTTTTAAATGAACGACTACCGGTTTATACCCGTCACAATATTTATTTAGCCACAGATCAACTTCGGGTCTTAAATATTCTGGAATATTCAACCGCCTACTATCTTTGTTAGCCTTATATATATTCTGCAGAAAAAGAGTGCTTTCATTGCATGAAGATAATTTAAAATTATCGACAATATTTAACCAATGCTCAGTTTCGAGGTGCGAAGAATATTTAGCAAACTCACTTTGATCTGAAAAAAATAAAATATTATTAACCCTTGAGAAAAAACGCATAACCGATAAGAATAAACTCGGATTATTATTTAATCCTATACATGCTACATCAACAATCTTGAAATTATTTGTCGTTGCTTCAAGTTCCGCAAGAAAAATTAACATACTTCCAAAGTTGTTTCTTGCTCCAAAAGTATTCCATACTGCAATTACTCTTTCATGTTTCACCTAACACCAACACCAACTGCAAATAAATAGTGCGCCATTGGCCCAAATCCAGTATGAACAATCTCATCATTCATAGAAAACATAAAAACATTTTTAAAATATTTTTGCATGTCTTCACGTAATTGATCATGTGATTTTAAATTTATATGACCTTTTTTACTCGCTTCTGATGCGTAAGCATCAGAAGTGACGTTTGGTGTCCCTATTATGAAAACACCATCATCATGCAGACTTCCAGCAATATTTTCATAGTATTTATTTTCAATATCAGCAGGGATATGTTCGATTACATCAAGTGAAAAAGCAGCATCATATGTTACATCCGTTTTTTCTTTTGTAATATCTATGCAAGAAAAAGAACAGTCAATATTTTTTAATCTGTCTTTATTATCCTCCATTAACAATGGCTCCCAATCAAGACCATGCACATGAGACGTTGTTTGTGCAACTACAGGAAGACCAAAAGCATCTCCACAACCAACCTCAAGTATTTTTTCTTTTCCTTCTAGCATTTTGGCAACAAACTTATACCTTGATAAAAGAAATAAAAGATGTCTTGGATCTGATTTCCATATATGTGTTGTATACGGTCCGAGTTTTACCTGATCTTCTTTGTAGCTATCAAATTGTATTTGATTTTGTGATTCTTTCGCTTTCACCAATATTTCTCCATACATTTAGTCAGAATTATTCATGTTACACAATTTTAGTGCCATGTTCGTAATATTCTGAGGAGTGAATCCAAGTTTTTCGCAGTGTTCCTGGTATGTGCCATAGTTTCTAAGGAAATGGTCAGGAATGCATAAGTTGTCCATACTCACACCATCAATACCCTGAATAGCCCTCAAAACTTGATCACCGAGACCACCTAACTCGATATGCTCCTCTACAGTTAATACTCGCTTAGTTTTATTAATACTCTGTCGAGCAAGTTCAGCATCAAAAGGTTTAAGTGTTGGGTAGTAAAGAATCTCAGCATCAATCCCTGCATTACTTAACAGCTCTAAACTACCCATGATATTCTTTAACTGGGGGCCTGCAGCAATAAGCGTAATATCACAACCTTCCTTAACCAATATACCCTTACCAAATTGAATTTTATCATCAGAGAAATCTACGCCATGATCTTGTCGAGTCATACGTATATACGTCAGATTACCATTGGCATAGGTTTGTTTAAAAAGTAAATTTAATTCCTTTGGGGACGCAGGATAAATTACCTCAGAGCCCGGCAATGAACGAACTAAAGCAATATCATCATATGTATGATGGGTACCACCGAGTGTGCTGTATTCAAAGGCACTACCTACACTCATTAAAGTTCCACCCAGTTCTTGGTAGCAAAAATCGAGCTTAAGTTGTTCAAAACTTCTTTCAATTAAAAATGGAGCAATGGTATGCACAACTGGATATAAACCAACACTAGCCATCCCTGCTGCCATCGATATAATAGTAGGTTCTAAAATTCCAACATTATAATAACGACCAGGGCATGCTTCTGCGAATGGTTGTAAAGCAAAATGACCAATGTCTCCTACCAAAACAACTAAATTTGAGTCTTCCTTACCGACTTCTAAGATTGTGTCGGGGAATGCAGATCGTAAATCCTGAGTCATGATTGTAACTCCTCTTTGATTGCTTCGTATTCTTTATCATCAGGGACTTTATAATGCCATGGCCCGTGCTTTTGAAGAAAAGAGACTCCTTTCCCTTTCACGGTGTTAGCAATAATCGCAGTTGGCACACCTTCTGAACGCTTATAAAAATCTCCCAATTCATTACGAATTTCATCGGGATTATGTCCATCAATTTCATGTATCCCCCAACCAAATGCTTCCCACTGTTTTGCAATATTCGGATGTGGAAGAATTTGATCAGCCGAGCCATTATAATCGATGAAACAGCACAAATTATCCAGACCTAAACTCTGCGCAACTAATGCAGATTCCCAAATAGTACCTTCATGACACTCGCCATCTCCAACAAGTACAATCACTCGATTTGACTTTTTTTGGACTTTTAGTCCAAGAGCAATACCAACTGCAAAAGGCAGACCATGCCCCAATGAACCTGTTGATGCTTCGGCGCCGGGTACTTTTGTACGATCTGGATGTCCACCAAGTATTCCTTGAAAACTGAGATATTCATCCATATCCTTTTGTTGAAGATAACCATTTTTATGTAGAACTACATATAGTGCTGCACACCCATGTCCCTTGCTTAATATAAAAATGTCCCGACCTTCCCAGTCAGGGTTTTCAGAATCATGTTTTAGAAAGTCGCTATAAACCGTATCAATAATATCAACGATTGAGAATGCACTAGGTATGTGTCCGCCATTTCCTCGTCTTACTAAATCAACAATGTTCATACGTAAATCAATATTTTCTACTTTTGCCATTTATATTCTCCTATAGAAATAAATTTTACTTCTAATATTATTCATAATCATAGATAAAAGATCTTCCCTGACCACCATCTACCGTAAAGGAAGATCCTGTGATAAAAGACGCATGTTCTGAACAAAGGAAAGCGACGACTTTACCTATTTCATCAGGCTCCCCGAAACGTTGAATAGCCATTCGTTCTTTAAGGTACTTTGCCACATGTTCAGGTCGTGTTTTTGATGTCATATCCCAGTAACCACCTTCAGTAAATACAGCTCCCGGCAATACTGCAGAAACAGCAACACCATCAGGTGATACATATCTACCAAAACTACGTGTATATGCAGTAAGAGCAGCCTTCATCGAACAATAAGGTACTGTACCCTGGTTCTCAAGTGCAGCTATAGATGTAATATGAACAACACGTCCCCATTTTTTATTTACAAGATTTGGTACTAATAATTGATTCAATTCAACAGCAATTTCCAAATTAAATCGATATATCTGACGCCATTCTTGGACACTACAAAATGGGTCACTTATATCCAAATTACCTCCAACATTGTGAACTATTATATCCGGTTCCCAATTCCGCTCTTTCAATTCAGCAACCATTCGAGCAGGTTCACCTTCAGGCATTAAATCATATTCAAGGCCTATATGCTCCGCGCCATGCTCTTCTCTAAATGAGATCAAATCACTTTTTGTTCTCGCTACTATCGCTACTTCTACACCCTCATTTGCCAAACAAGAAGCAATTGATCGACCCAAACCTCTTCCACCACCAGTTATTAATGCTTTTTTACCCTTGATTCCTAGATCCATAAAAGTTTCTCCTAAATAAGGGTTAATGGATTGATAATATGCTTTGGATTTTTCAATACCAAATTTTTCAAGATGGGGCGCCGATTATCCATCGCAGTTAAACATATGCTTAATGATGAGAAGTCTTCATTAGTAGGTTGCCGGATTGGAACATTTAAATTTGGATATCCAAGACCATCTTTTGCTGAGTCATCATCGAATATCGCTTTAAATTCTGAAAAATCTGTAGATAGATGGTATCCAAGAATTGGAAGCATTAAAGCTGCTCCATACCCATATAAAGATTCAGAATCGAATCCATCCAATATAGTGCGCGTCATATTCATTTGATCCTGAAAGCTTTGAAAGCGACTTTTTATCTCAAGTATGTTTTTATCTGGGTAAATTCCTTTAGGAATTCTATTAACATTAATAACGCCCTTCTTTTTGCTCTTACGAAATGCAATTAACAAAGCACCCCAATACGTATAATTAAATGTATAGTTTATTAATTCACAACCCAACTGATCAAGAAGTGTTAAAAAAGACTGAACACTATAATACTGCAAGTGTTGATGAAATATTTGATCAAACCGAAATTTCTCCAAAAGTGGATCTAGACAGGGGAATTCAAACAAAAAAACAGTATCATCATCAGCCTTTGTTAATAAATGTTCTAGTAATACTTTTGGATCTTCAACATGTTCCATAGTATGCTGTGATACCACGAGATCAGGCTTGCCATCTAAAATATTTTCTACATCAACATCTTGTAACAACTTACCAATTACACTAATTTTTTCATGTTGATACTCAGTTTCTCTCCCCTCCCAAATTGGATCAATCCCTAGAAGCTGTTGACCTTTATCACTTAATAACTCAAGTAAATAAGCATCATTACAACCGAACTCTAAAATTCTTTTAAAATTCCGTTCTGGAAATAAACTTTCTAAATAGGTAGCAAAAAATTGTGAACCCTTCGATGCAGTACCACTTTCAGAAGTACGAAATTTATAAGTCTCACCATAAAGATACTTCGGATTAAGGGAATATTTCAATTGAGCATGACCACAGCGAGTACATAGCATTAATGATTGATCAAAATCATTAATTTTAGTTTCATCATTCAGCTGAGAATATATTCCCGTTAAGGGTAATTTTGGTAAATCAATTGCAATTTCTAATTCACCATCACATATTTGACAATTTTCAGAAAGCGTTTTAAATTTAAGTTCATTCATATTATTTATTCTATATTTTTATTCATAATTAAAATGGCCCCTTGAACCAATCACCCGGTACGTCATGCGGTATTGGTTCAGGAAGATCTGCTTTTACAGTTTGGACATCTTTCCCCATCATTTCTAATACCTTTGTGGCTATATCCGCGGCTCGCACATAGAATCCTTTAGTTAAGGCGGGACTTGTAGGTTCGGAAACATCTGGCATAGCTAGTCTTGCAGGTGGAGCTTTAAGTTCGCTAAATTGTTCCATTGCAACCCGAGCCACAATTTCACCAGCAACCGAACCAGTCGTAAAACCAGAATCTAATGCAAGTAAGCGACCTGTTTTTCTTACTGAATCAAATACAGAATTCCAATCTAGGGGCTTGATAGTACGTAGGTCAATAACCTCACATGATACTCCATGGGTTTCCAAGTATTCAGCAGCATGGAGTGATTCGATTGTCATATAAGACATACAAACAATAGTAATGTCACCGCCAGACCTTGCTTTTCGGGATTGTCCTATTTGAATTCTAAAATCACCTTCAGGCACTTCACCTATAGAATTGTGCAACCAACGATGTTCTAGAAAAATCACAGGGTTTGGATCAAAAATTGATGATAATAAAAGGCCTTTTGCATCTTCTGGCGTTGTTGGCATAACAACCTTTAAACCAGGTATGTGCGCAAACCAAGCCTGTAGATTTTGCGAATGTGTCGGTCCTTGACCCCAGCCACGACCTATTATTAAACGTATTGTTATCGGAATCGAGTTTTGTCCGCCAAACATATAGTGCCATTTAGCTGCACCATTGACGAGTTGATCCATC
>Ga0233443_1003097_pt1 | contig 11962 bp, 16 predicted proteins | sample SI_123_September_2_FD_182784 | JGI IMG/M metagenome (GOLD analysis project Ga0233443, IMG submission 182784) | Seawater microbial communities from Saanich Inlet, British Columbia, Canada - SI_123_September2016_200_MG | ecosystem: Environmental > Aquatic > Marine > Inlet | place: Canada: British... | reverse complement strand
ACGCAGAGAAAGAAAATATCCAAGCAAATACGGACGGAATCGAACACGAAGCGGAAGTAAACGTAACCCAACAGCAAGGTATTGATAAGTCAAAAGAAGTAAATATCGCGCAGGAAAAACATCTTAACCGTTTAGATGCTAAAGAAAAACAAATCGACAATAAACTTGCACAATTTGATGCAGTTAAACTTGATATTGAGATGCAAATGAAAAAAAGAGACGAAGCGACATTAAATAAGGATACAATTCAAATAGGAAGATAATGGAAGGATTAAACAGTTACTACGCATTACAAGATGCTAGAAAACAAGCAGAAAAAGAAGGCAAAGAGTGGGACAAATTATCACAGGATGACAAAGATAACTACATAAAAACTCAAATGAAAAAACGCGGTTACTCTAGAGGAGAATATTTAGGACAAGGTTCATACAAATGGATTAAAATGTAATTAATTATAACTTTTACCGAAATATTAAAATGGGTGTTTAATAGCATCTATTTTTTTGTTTATGTGTTTATAATATGTAGTTTTAAACCACCAAAGGAGTTATACATGTCATTAACATTCACCCCAGACCAAAAGAAAAAATTAGAAATGCTTTTTAAGGAAGGCATTAGCGTTATGTCAGAAGTAGAAGTACTTAACGAAGGATTGGCAGACACAATCAAAGCAATTGCCGAAGAAATGGAGGTTAAACCTGCTGTACTGAAGAAAGCAGTACGTGTTGCATATAAAGTAAACTTCCAACAAGCATCAGATGACTACGATGTACTAGAAACAATCCTAGAAACAGTGGGGCGTACTGATTAATGTCATACGTTGACGCAATATACGACCCACTTTCCGATATGGTGTGTGTTGCCGAACGAATAGATGGCAAAAGGGTACTTTCTGAATTTAGACCTAAGTATGAGTTTTATTATGATGACCCATTGGGGAAATTTAAAAGCATTTATGGAACACCTGTTAGTAGAGCACATGCTAGAAATAGACGTGGGTTTAGACAAGAACAAGGTGCGCACAAACATGTTCAATTATATGAAAGTGACATAAATGTAATCAATAAATGCTTAGAGGAAAATTACAAAAATAAAAACTCACCTAAGTTAAATACCGTTTTTTTCGATATTGAAACCGATTTTCATAAAGAAAAAGGATTTAGTCCGCCTGAAGACCCGTTCAATAAAGTAACCGCAATATCACTGTATTTGGATTGGGCTGAAAAACTAATATGTTTGGCTATCCCACCCAATGGATTATCAGAAGATGATGCATTTGAAATCGCAAATAAATTTGAGAATACATTACTTTTCGATGATGAAAGTGAAATGTTCTCAGCATTCTTTGACTTGATTGAAGATGCAGATATTTTGAGTGGTTGGAATAGTGAGGGTTTTGATATACCGTACATGGTAAATCGAGTGGCACGGATTTCCTCGATGGAAGAGAATAAACGATTCTGTCTATGGGATAGAATACCAAAAACTAAAACATATGAGCGCTACGGTGCTGAAAAAGAAACATTTGCCCTTGTTGGTCGTATTCACTTGGACTACATGCAATTGTACCGAAAATACACATACCAAGAAATGCATTCGTATTCATTGGATGCAATTTCTGAGTATGAATTGGGAGACAAGAAAATTGCGTACATGGGAACATTAGACCAATTATACAACGATGATTTTGAGAAGTTTATTGACTACTCGAGACAAGACACAATGCTATTGGCAAAAATGGATGAGAAGTTAAAGTTCATCGATTTAGCAAATGAAATCGCCCATTCAAATACTGTATCGATACCATCAACAATGGGGTCGGTTGGTATAACCGAACAGGCAATCATCAACGAAGCGCATGAACGTGGATTTGTCGTACCAAACAGAAAAAAGGAAGAAGAAAGTAATACACAAGCAGCGGGAGCATATGTAGCATATCCAAAAAAGGGGGTACACAAATGGATTGGGTCAGTTGATATCAATAGTTTGTACCCATCTGTAATTCGTGCGTTAAATATGGCACCGGAAACTATCATTGGGCAATTTAGATTGGACACGACTGATGCTTATATAAACAGTAAAATGATTGACCAAGTAAACAATGCAGGAAAAACATACAAAGGAAGTTCATTTGCGGGTGCGTGGGAAGGATTATTTGGGACAATGGAATACACTGCATTGATGGAAAAAACACCAAATACAAACATTACGGTGGATTGGGTCAATGGGGAATCAACTACCCACCCCACAGAAGAATTATATTCCATCATATTTGATAGCAATTGGACATTAAGTGCCAATGGTACCATTTTTTCAATGGAACGTGATGGAGTCATTCCCGGATTACTTAAACGTTGGTACGCAGAACGCAAAGAAATGCAAGCCAAAAAGCGTGATGCGACCACCCCCGAAGATAAAGCATTTTGGGATAAACGACAATTAGTTAAAAAGATTGGTCTTAACTCGTTGTACGGTGCGATTCTTAACAAGTACTGTAGATTCTTTGATAAACGCATTGGTCAGTCAACAACACTAACAGGCAGAGCAATTGCGAAGCACATGGACGCTTATGTGAATGAGTGCTTGACGGGTGTGTATGACCACACAGGCGAATGCATTATATATGGTGACACAGATTCTGCTTATTTCAGTGCTTGGCCTGTTATGGAAGAAGCGGTAGCAAACGGTGCTAAATGGGATAAGGATATTGCGACGGCATTATATGAGAAAATTGCCGACAAGTTAAATATCAGTTTTCCACTATACATGAAAGAGGCGCATAATGTACCAACAGATAAGGGTGATATCATTAAGTGCGGTAGAGAGATTACTGGTTTAAGCGGTCTGTTTATTAAAAAGAAACGTTATGCCATCATGGTGTATGATAATGAAGGCACCCGATATGATAGTGATGGTGGACTTGGGAAAGTAAAAGCAATGGGATTAGACTTAAAGCGTAGTGATACCCCTGCAGTGATACAAGATTTCTTGAAGAATATTCTAAATGACCTACTTTCAAACAAAGACAAAGAATATATAATTGATGAAATCATGAAGTTTAAAATGGAATTTAAGAATAAACCTAGTTGGGAAAAGGGGACACCAAAACGTGTCAACAAGTTAACCAATTATTCCGAAGTTATGTTGACTGAGGTAGCGGAAAAGGGAAAGGGAAATAAAGTTATAACTATTCCAGGGCATGTTAGGGCTGCAGTTAATTGGAATAATCTCCGTATTATTAATAATGACAATCATAGTATGGAAATATCCGACGGCATGAAAACCGTTGTATGCAAATTGAAAGATAATCCATATGGGTTTAGAAGTATCAGTATACCAATCGACGAACACAACATCCCCAAGTGGTACAAAGATTTACCATTTGATGATGCATTGATGGAAACCAATATGATTGATAATAAAATTGAAAACTTATTGGGAGTGTTGGATTGGGACTTACTAAATAGAACCAATATTAATAGCACAATTAACGACCTTTTTGATTTTGGATGAACCTTTAAGTTATTTCGTAAAATATAAAAATACATTATCAGATATAATTGTCGATGATGCGAGAGTGCACATGGATGAGTTTATGTCATCAGCAATTGCCATATCTAGCAAATCTGATATTAGTAATGATTACACACTAAAGTTATCGAAACAAAGAGATAAAATACTACACGAACTCATCGAATTTAATAATATTTTATCCGACCTAAAGGATAATGCAGATGAGGTTATTAAAGAGCGTGAATCTGCATATCTATCTAAAAGTTATCAAATGTATGAAGAATGCGAAACAGACAGCACAAAATATATATTAGAACGAAGTTTATTCCAATCACTAATATACAAGGATGATATACAAAAGTACCTCATCAGTAGAATTCTAACATACAGTGATTGGAAACATGCGGGTATGTTTATTCGTCCAGAACATGGGAAGTATGTTGATGAAATGACTTCATCTGACCCTCTTTACATAGTAGATGAGCACATAGACCTATTAGCGCCAACTAAATCTATGTGGAATGAACAATACCAATCTAGAGTACGATATAACGTTATTGATGAATCTAGAGATAAAATTTTCAAAAATTTCCCCAATCAACAGATAAATTTTATAGTTGCCCTGAATTTTTTTAATTACAAACCATTGGATGTGATTGAAAAATATATGGAAGAATTATACGATATATTGAAACCAGGTGGCGCAATTATCTTTACGTATAATAATTGTAATTTAACATTGGCTGTGCAGAATTTTGAAAAATCACTCTATTCATATACTCCAAAATATAGACTAGCACCAATGATAGAAATGATTGGATTCACAATTATGGAATCATACGATGAACCAATATCCAATGTTAGTTGGTTGGAAATTAAGAAGCCAGGCAACACATTATCTATAAAAGGTGGACAATGTATCGCCAAAATAAACATTTAGGTAAAATTGAACAACACATAACATTATATTTAAAATATAATATATGTTAAATTTTTATCACAATAGGAGAAATAAAATGAAAGACCATTTAATAGATTTAGTTAAACACACACATGACTTAGGTTCTATTGGACTTATTAAGATTATTGGGGATGATGCAAAAACAAAAATCACAGGTATTGCCGACGACCAAACCGTAGTATTGAATGCAGAGTTCACCAAACCAATCGAGGAATTCAATGGTGTTTTTGGTATGCCCAATTTAAATAACTTAAAAACTATTTTAAACACACAGGAATACAAGAATGATGCTGTAATCACAGTTACTCGCCAAGATAGAAAAGAGGAAAAGAATGTTCCTGTTGGGTTACATTTCGATAATAAAAATAATGATTTTTCAAATGATTATAGATTTATGTCAAGTGAAATGGTACAAGAACAACTTAACGTTGGAACATTTAAGGGTGCTACATGGGACGTAGAATTCAATCCAACTGAATTAAATATCCAACGTCTTAAAATGCAATCTCAGATTAATCATGGTGAGACTGTATTTAAAACCAGTACAGTAGATGGAAATTTAATTTTATCATTGGGTGACCAAAGTAATCACAATGGTTCATTTACCTTTCAATCAAATGTTGGTGGTTCATTAAGTCAATCGTGGAGTTGGCCAATCAAACCAATTATCAGCATCCTAAGTTTAGATGGTGATAAGACTATGAAGATTAGTGACAAGGGTGCGACCGAAATCGTAGTTGACAGTGGGTTGGCGACATATAATTATATTATCCCAGCACGCAAGTAATACCATGGTAAGAGATTTTAAAAATCAGATATGGAGTAACAATATTAAATTTTATGTTGGAACTCATAGTGATAATACAATGACACAAGGTCACAAAACATTATACGTCATTGGTGAACCAGACATTGAAGAAATAGCCAGGCGACTAACACAATACGATGGTGAAGATGAAATAACACACATTTTCTTTGGTGCCAATCATAGTTTTAAAGTTAGTACATACGAAGAAATGGAAGAGTGGACACCAACTATTCAACATTTTCTGACACTAGAATTTTGGTGTACATTGGATTTAGATATATCACTTGTTAATTTCATACATGAAACAGACATGTGCTCTTGGAATAGATTCATACCAATGTTATCGGTTAAAGTACCATACGCAAATGAATTAGGATACAACGCAATTATAAAAATTGATGATGTGGAATTCAATTATTCAAACCACGGCGTATGGGTGCATCATTTACATGATTTGATGTCATATAAGTCATTCACTAGTTGGAGTGCATATGACGATGATGTCGTAGTTACTGAAAAAATAGATGAGTAAATTACCCACTCTCCATGTTTTTGGCTCAAGCACCGTCTTTAACTTCACTGAAGAAAGTGGAATAGGAGATTCAAAACTATCATGGCCTTATCTTCTTGCAAATGAACTTGGTTATTCACTAAATGTTTATGCTAAACCTGCAGTGTGTAATTCGTTCATAGGTCGTCAGATTATACAGAATTTAGATAATATACAAAAAGATGACATGGTGATTGTTTTATGGGGTCATTGGAGTAGAGTAATGTTTGGTATGGATAAAGATACGATGAAGTCCATGGACATTGAATCCGATAGTCTATTGTATCCGAGTCATTCCAATGATGATGATTTAGTTTGGGTACGTAGTAAAGGTCCACCAAAGAAATGGATTTCCATACCATCATTAAATAACAACTACGGAAGACCTTATTATGATTACTATTTTAAAAATTACTACTTCGACCAACATAGACACTTGGAAGATATGGAGAATATTCTATTAATAAAATTATTATTGGAAAAGAACGATATAAATTACATGTTTACTGCACATGATACGACATTCCTTAATAAAAACTACTCCGAAAGTAAGAAAACGTTATCAATGATAACTGATGCTAATTGGATTTTTCCAAATAACATGGGGCTAATCGAAATATCAAACATGAACGAATGGCACATTTCAAAAGACGACCAACATTTTAGTATAGACGGTCACAAACAAATTGCGAAACTATTGGAAAATGAAATTAAAAATACTATCAGATTATAAAGAACCATTCGATGCCATATTGGATTTCGAAAAAATGTTATCCGAATACACAGGTGCGCCTTATGTCGTTCTAACAGATTGTTGTACACATGCAATCGAATTGTGTTTCAGATATAAGTTAAGTATTAATGAAATTAAGTCAATAACAATACCAAACAGAACCTACTTAAGTGTTCCTATGGTATTTCACAAATTGAATATCCCGTACAACACAATAGATACTGAATGGAATGGAGAATATAATTTTGGATTTACCAATATATGGGATAGTGCCAGAAAATTAATCAATGGTATGTATAAAAATGGTCAGATGCAATGTCTGAGTTTTGGATTAACCAAACCACTAGAGATAGGTAGAGGTGGGGCGATATTATTGGATGATGTAGGAACATACAAGTGGTTAAAAATGGCATCATACGATGGTAGAGATTTATCATGCCTACCGTGGGAGAGTCAGCAAAATTTCAATATTGGATATCACTATATGATACGACCAGAAGAGTGCATCGATGGTATGAATGAGATGATAACTAATAACATATCACATTCATACACACATAAATATCCAAACATAAACAATATAACTATTAATTAATGAATAGACCAGAATTATCCAAACTAGTAGAGAATGGGTATGATATCAATGACCCATGGGATGCAATTAACATATTCGAATCCAGAATGGCTGAATATGTTGGGGCAAAACATGCAATTGCAGTAGATAGTTGCTCAAGTGCATTATTTTTATCAATGAAATACCTAAATGTGTCGGCAATATCTATACCAAAACAAACATACATATCAGTACCAATGATGGCGAAGATGCACTCTGATGATTGTAAGATTACATTTACCGACACCGAGTGGCTCAAGTGGTATAGTTTGAATCCGACATCTGAATCTAATTTGGATATTTTGGACTGCTCAGTTACATTGGAACGGAATATGTATCAACCCAACTCATTGCAATGCATATCATTCCAACATAGAAAACCATTAAAAATAGGAAAAGGTGGGATGATTTTAACTGATGATGCCGATGCATCGAATTGGTTAAAAAAAGCATCATATGATGGTAGAGATAGAACAAAAATGTTCAAAGATGATGTGATTGAAATGATAGGATATCATATGTACATGACACCAGAAGATGGTGCTAGGGGATTGCTGTTATTGGATGATTACTCAGAAATTAATTCATCAATTGGTAGTAAAGATTACCCAGATATAACCGAATTTCCAATATTCAATCAATGATAGACAAGAGTTTATACACACTGTATGCAACCGAATTCAAGGATGATAATCAATCGCCTAGGATAATACCACCAACAGTGGAAATTGATTTAACTAATTCATGCAATCAAGATTGTATATATTGTTGTTCTGCAGTACATAGAAAAGTCAACCCATCAAGAGCAAAATATGACCACTTCATCAAACTTATCGATGATTTGGCTGATTGGAATCTAAGGAATTCCAAAGGTGGATTAACGTCTCTTATATTCGTTGGTGGTGGAGAACCAACATTATTCAAAGAATACGAAGAAATAATCAAATACAGTATTGATAAGGGGTTTATGATATCTATAGTAACGAATGGTACTAAATTAGATAAATTGCTTAAAATCGGCAGTGAATATATTAAAAAAATACAATGGATTGGAGTCGATATCGATAGCGCTGATATTGATATTTTTAATTCAGTAAGATTGCCAAAAACAAAGAACCAATTTGAAATCATAAAAGAAAACATACAATTGATAGTCAACGCAGGCGGAACAGTAGATATCAAAGCACTAATATTAGATGAAACTGCAAATAAAGAAAATATAACCAAGTTATTTCAATATACACAAGATGTAAATGCGAGAATGCTTTACATAAGGTCTGCTGTTATGGAAAATGGTGATGGTAATGCATTCATCATAGAAGATATGTTAATAAACCATATACATGAAATGGGCAAGGTTTACAATGTTACGTACCGAGCAAAACAACGTGATTCAATGGCGAATCGTTGTTATAAAAAATGCTATGCGTTGTATTTACTCCCAATATTCTGTGCAGATGGCTTAATATATCTGTGCCCAGAACATAGAGGCAATAAAGATTTAACAATTGGTAATTGGATAACGGACGATTGGAAGAAGATATGGTGTGGAGAATCGCATTCCGAAATATTCAATAAGTTCGATATATCTATATGCCCCGCATGCAGACCAGACCCATACAATACAGGAATTCAGAGTGTATTGAATAATCCAATATCATTTGAAGAGTTGTTCTTATGAGTAGTACATTTTGTATACTACCATGGATACATTCGCATATTAAACCAAATGGTGATGTCCATTTATGTTCACGAAAATCAATTCCTCTTGGCAACATTCATGATATCCCACTCGATACGATATTCCAATCAGATGATATGAATGCTATTAGAAATAGAATGATTAATGGTAAAACCGTAAGGGGTTGTGAAAAATGTTATCATGTAGAAAATATAAGTGATGTCAGTTTAAGAAAATTATCAAATTGGTGGTTTAAGCGCCTATTAATAGATGATGTTGTAGAAGAATGGAAGGATGACACCATTCATGACGGGACTGACTACAACTTTGATTGGATTAAAGAATTCAGTAAAATTCTAAAAACACCAAAGATAGAATGGATAGGGATTCACGCATCGAATATATGTAATTTGGCATGCCGAGGATGTTATAGTATGTTGAGTTCAAAGTGGAAAAGGGACGAACAGGTTCTTGGAATAAACCCACATCCATTATATAACATAAACATGGATGAATTTGGTATCGACCTCACTGATATAAACTTCATTACAATGTTTGGTGGTGAACCTCTTATAATGAAACAACACTCACAGTTGATTGATTTCATTGCTAACTCAAATAACATACATGATAAAATTTTACAATACTATACAAATGGAACGATGTTGCCTGATAAAAAAACTATCAGCGTATGGGGGAGAGTAAAGAAATTACAATTATTCATTAGTGTTGATGGTTACGGAGTCGTCAATGACTACTTTAGGCATGGTAGTAAATGGGATACCATTGAATCTAATATAAAGTCATTCATAAATTATTCAAATAAGTACAATTGGGAGTTACGTATATCAACATTGATTAGTATATACAATGTTGATAGATTGGATATCTTACACAATTGGTTAGTAAACCAAGGCATCAATGTTGATAAAATAAATTATAACTTATGCATCATCCCCCAAGAATTGGATATTAGGAATTTACCAAAAGAATACAAAGACGAGATTCTAGAAATATATAAAACAATCAACTTGCCGACCCAACTAATCAACATGGTAACCAATCATATTAATACAGAACCAAATATTGATTTCATAGCATCGGCGGCATTCTCTGATAAATTAGATGAAATGCGGAATGAAGATAATCCAAATCCATTGTTAAAAGTGCACATGAATGGTTGTTAGAGAAATTTCATATGAATTAAGCAAAGAATTAATTCTAAATCATCATTACGCACATAGAATGCCTTTAATATCTAGAGTATTTGGGCTATTTGAAGATTCATTATTCTTCGATAATTTCGAGTTGATTGGGGTATGCTCAATCGGTAAACCCGCGAGTAATACGTTGTGCTTTGGTATATGTGGGGAAGAATATTCAGATAAGGTACTAGAATTAAATCGTTTGTTTGTGAAGGGTACACAACCCAAGAATACAACTAGTTGGTTCCTAGGGCAAGTATTAAAGAAATTAAAAAAAGACGACTTGATACTAGTTTCATACGCAGACACTGCAATGAATCACAATGGTTATATATACCAAGCGACCAATTGGATTTACACAGGGATAACACCATCTAGAACCGACGTGTATGTCAGTGACGGCAAACATAGTAGACATATGCCATTAAATGATAGAAAAAACAAGCACCTAAGAACTGTTAGAAGCAGTAAGCATCGGTACGTATACTTCACTGGAAGGGGTAAACGAAAATATTTGAAGAACTTGAATTACGAAGTACAACCTTATCCAAAGGGTGAAAACAAAAATTACAAGAAAGGTGACGTACTACAAAAAGAAATAATAAACACAGTATCAGGAGAAACATTTTATGAATGAAAAATCAAAGGAACTACTAGAAGAAGCGTTTTCACCCAAAGATGAATGCAGTATCTGTGGGTCAGAATACGATGAAGATGAGGGTGGAATCCAAGGGCACTTTGGTATATGCCCCGTTACATTTTGTGTATGGTGTTATAGTTCAATAACAGATATGGTAATGCAAATGAATGACTGCTGTGAGGATGGGGGTGAATGATATTCTTCAATACGCAGGAGCAGTATTCGGAATAATTGGTGGTGTATTAATATCATGGAATACACCGAATAGTAAATATGGATTTATATTTGCCACTATCGCATCAATTCTTTTGATGTGGTGGTGTTTGGTCGAAGAGCAATGGGGTTACTTTGTACTGAATGTTGTTTATTTCATCATTGATTTAATTGGAATTTATAAATGGTGGGATATTAGGTCTTTTCTAAAGGTGAATCAGCATTAGGGGTAAATACCCCCGAATGAAAAACAAACTATACCAATTAATAACAACCGTCCTATTTTTAATAGTTCTTGTGTTTGGAGCGTCGGTGTTCATTGGATTATTAATAATCACTGTCCCTATTATTATTTTAAAATGCATGTTCGAAACTAATGAAAGCATATAAATTATTCAGAGTACTAAAGAGTGGTGAGATAACATCACTATTCATTAATAAGAAAGAGAGACTCGAACTCAACGAATGGTTGGATGCAGAAAGTTTCCCAACCAAAGGATTTAAGTTACGTCCATATTGGCACTGTACTAGCAAACCAGAAGCACCACATTTATCAAACAAAGGTCGTGTGTGGATGGAGATTGAGATGGATGGACACGAAGAGTTTAAACGCCCACAAAGTCAAGGTGGAATTTGGTACTTAGCAGATAAAATCAAAATCATCGGCAATGTTTAATGACCCGTCAATATATCAATGGAATAAACCAACAGCGTTAATGTTGGGAGTATTTGATAACTTTTCATATGACAATGTGAATCAAGTCAAGCAAAGTATCAAAAATATCGGACAAGTATGCATTCAAGTACGTGGCAGTGATACCAATACATATTGCACAAAAAAAGACCGAATCATAGATAAACTCAACGAGAGTGGTATATCATATAATGCAAAATATATCATCATAGAAGTACCAAACATCACTGACGTTATTATATAAAACTATAAAAATATGTTAAAAGTATATTTAACATGAAATGACTTGACCGAAATAATCATTTAGGTTATAATACCCCCATACTTAATAAAAAAGGAGTACGGGAATGA
>Ga0233443_1003092_pt1 | contig 11967 bp, 10 predicted proteins | sample SI_123_September_2_FD_182784 | JGI IMG/M metagenome (GOLD analysis project Ga0233443, IMG submission 182784) | Seawater microbial communities from Saanich Inlet, British Columbia, Canada - SI_123_September2016_200_MG | ecosystem: Environmental > Aquatic > Marine > Inlet | place: Canada: British... | reverse complement strand
GAATGCCTATGATGTTGGTATGGTTAGACTTAAAGCTTTAGAGAAAAAATTAAAACAAGGCCCCTCACCCTATCCTTTTGAAGAGAATAAATTTGATGATAGTTTGACTGAGGCTAAATCAGAATTTGGTAAAGAAAATTTTTTAAAAGCAGTTGAAAAGGTTAAAAAATATATATTTAATGGCGACATCATGCAGGTGGTTTTATCTCAAAGATTGAGCCAGACATTTAAATCTAACCCGCTATCTTTATATAGAACACTAAGAAATCTTAACCCCTCGCCCTATATGTATTTTTATAATATGGATGATCACTATGTTGTTGGAGCATCTCCTGAAATATTGGTCACTCTAGAGGGAGAGAAGGTTACAGCTAGACCTATTGCAGGGACTAGGCCAAGAGGGAAAGACGAGAATGAGGATGTAGCGCTAGAAAAAGATTTGCTGCAAGACCCTAAAGAAATTGCTGAGCATGTGCAACTTATGGATTTAGGTAGGAATGACATTGGACGGGTGTCTGAGACATCTTCGGTAAGGGTAACCGATCATATGATTATTGAGAGATATTCTCATGTTATGCATATTGTTTCAAATGTTGAAGGCAAGCTGAAAGAAAATCTTTCTGCCATGGACGTTTTAAAAGCAACCTTTCCTGCTGGCACGGTCAGTGGTGCACCAAAAGTAAGGGCGATGGAGATTATAAACGAGTTAGAATCAACGAAACGGGGGGTTTATTCTGGTGCTGTTGGATACATTGGGTTTGACGGAGATATGAACGTAGCTATTGCCATTAGAACGGCAGTTATAAAGAATCAAACACTTTTTGTTCAGGCAGGAGCTGGAATAGTTTCAGATTCAGTCCCAATGAATGAGTGGATAGAAACTCAAAATAAAGCAAAAGCAATTTTAAAAGCGGCCGAGTTGGTTCAGGCCAGGGTGGCGGAGTAGTTTTATGTTATTAATGATAGATAATTATGATTCTTTTACTTATAACCTAGTGCAATATCTAGCTGAAATTGGACAGGAGGTAAAAGTTTTTCGAAATGATAAAATTACTATTAGTGAAATTGATGAGCTAAGTCCAAAATATATTGTTATTTCGCCTGGGCCATGCACTCCAAACGAAGCTGGTATTTCGCTTGATTTAATTGAGTCTTTTAAGGGGAGGGTTCCTATCTTGGGAGTGTGTCTAGGACATCAAGCAATTGGCCAAGCGTTTGGCGGAAAGATAACTCATGCGCAAACCATAATGCATGGGAAAACATCAAAAATATCTCATAAAAATAAAGGCGTTTTCAATGGAATTAAAAACCCTTTTATAGCCACGAGATATCACTCATTAGTTATTGATAGGAAATCCTTACCAGGTTGTTTTGATATTACAGCTTGGACAGATGATAATGAAATTATGGGAATCAAGCATAAAGATTTACCAATCGAGGGCGTTCAGTTTCACCCAGAATCTATTTTGAGCGAACATGGACATGATTTGTTAAAAAATTTTTTAGACCAAAATGAGTGAACAATTTACAGCCATAATTAATTCTCTTATTAATCAAAAGGACATATCTTTTAAGGATATGCAATCTTTTATGAATCAAATAATGAGAGGTGAGATTAGCCCGATTCAAATTTCAGGTTTTATGGTTGCTCTTCAAATCAAAGGCCCAACGATTGATGAGATAGCTGCAGCTGCGGGGGTGATGAGAGAGGCTTCAAATAAGGTAAATATCACGCATAAAAAAAATTTGATCGATACTTGTGGGACCGGCGGCGATAGCCTACAAACTTTTAATGTATCGACAATCTCAGCAATTGTTGCTGCTTCAGCAGGTGCCATAGTTGCAAAACATGGCGGCCGTTCAGTATCATCAAAATCTGGCAGTGCCGATGTATTAGAATCGTTAGGGGTTAATGTAAATTTAAATTTTTCTCAGCTTGGGAAGCTTGTTGACGACATTGGTATTGGTTTTATGTTTGCTCCAAACTACCATCCGGCAATGAAACATGTCGCACCGGTAAGAAAGGAATTAAAACTTAGGACTATTTTTAATTTACTTGGACCATTAACGAATCCAGCCTCAGCAAAAAATCAAGTTGTAGGTGTTTATAGTAAGGGGTTGACCTATGTGTTTGCCGAGGTTTTGAAAAAGCTAGGCAGTCAGCATGTACTTTCTGTTCATGGCGCTGACGGTATGGACGAAATATCAATTACAGGAAAAACATATATCGCTGAACTTAAAAATGGAAAGATTACAGAGTATCAATTTCATCCACAAGATTATGGTTTTAAAATAGGTAAAATAGAAGATATTGAGGTGGATGGCATAGAAAGCTCTAAAGAAATGATGCTTAGCATTTTAAATGGTGAAAAAAATACCGCTCGTGATATTACAATTTTAAATTCAGGTGCGGCGCTTTATGTATCTGGTATTTGCTTAGATTTTGAGTCTGCTTTTCAGCTATCAGCTCAAATGATTGATGAGGGGCAAGCACTTAAAAAACTTAATCAATTAATTAAAAAATCAAATGAGTAATATTTTAAATAAAATTTTAGCCACAAAGTCTTTAGAAATTTCAGAGGCAAAAAAAAGTTTATCAATTGAGCAATTAAAGAAGCGTATTTTGGAAAATGATAAACCTAGAGATTTTATTCAGGCATTAAGAGAAAAACATTCAAAGGCATTGCCAGGCGTGATTGCCGAGATTAAAAAAGCAAGTCCATCCAAAGGGGTTATTAGGGAAAACTTTGACCCTGTTTCAATTGCACGCTCATACGAAAAAGGGGGCGCTGCCTGCTTATCTATATTGACAGATCAAGATTACTTTCAAGGACACCCTGATTTCATAAAACAAGTAAAATCCAATTCAAAGCTACCGGTATTACGAAAAGATTTTATTATTGAGCCATATCAAGTATATGAATCAAGGGCTTTAGGCGCTGATTGTATTTTGTTGATTGTTGCGGCGCTTGATTTAAAAAAAATGAAGGAATTGGAGGGCGTTGCAGATGATTTAGGGATGGCAGTTTTAGTAGAGTCCCACAATCAAGAAGAGTTAGATGCGGCTTTAGCGTTAAGAACGCCATTAATTGGTATAAATAATAGAGACCTTAAAACGTTTGATGTGTCTTTAAACACATCTGTTAATTTGGTAAAGAGCATCAAGAACAGAATGCCCATTACAGAATCAGGTATTTTTAATCAAGCGGATGTAGAATTGATGAATGAGCATCATATCAATACCTTTCTTGTTGGAGAGGCATTCATGAGGCAGGCTGATCCTGGAGAGGCGCTCAAAGCGCTATTTTTTAAATGAGTTTAGTTTAATGGCTATTTTAAAAAGACCTAGACGAATGCGAGAAAGTAGTTTCTCGAGAGCGCTGATGCGTGAAAATAATATTTCTGTAGACAACCTTATTTATCCAATGTTTGTCATAGAGGGCTCTAAAGTTCGTCAAGATGTAGAGTCAATGCCTGGCATCCAAAGGCTGAGTATTGATGAGCTAATAAAAGATGCTACTGAGTGTCATCAATTAGGTATTCCAGCAATTGCTATTTTCCCGTGCATAGAAAAAAAATTAAAAACAGATGATGCAAGAGAGGCGTTTAATGATAATGGCCTCGTTCAAAGGGCAATAAAAAAAATAAAAAAAGAAATACCTGATCTTGGAGTTATTTCAGATGTAGCACTTGATCCCTTCACCTTGCATGGACAGGATGGGTTAGTTGATTCAGAGGGACATATATTAAATGATGAAACAGTTAGCATTTTGACTAAACAAGCTTTAAGTCATGCAAAAGCGGGGGCTGATATCGTGGCACCCTCAGACATGATGGATGGAAGAGTGGGAAGAATTAGAAAGTCCCTTGAAGAGAATAAATTTATTAATACAAAAATTTTAGCTTACTCTGCGAAATATGCTTCTTCTTTCTACGGTCCGTTTAGGGATGCTGTTGGCTCTCTAAAATTATTAGGAAAGTCTTCTAAAGAGACTTATCAAATGGATCCTGCCAATAGTGATGAGGCTTTAAATGAGGTGAAATTAGATATTCAAGAAGGTGCTGATATGGTCATGGTAAAACCTGGTATGCCCTATCTTGATATCGTCTTCAGGGTAAAGGAAACATTTAATAAGCCTACTTTTGTCTATCAGGTTAGCGGTGAGTACGCTATGATTATGGCTGCATCATCTAATGGCTGGCTTAATCAAGATGATGTTGTTTTAGAGTCACTAATATCATTTAGAAGGGCGGGTGCTGATGCAATCATTACTTATTTTGCATTAGAGGTAGCTCGTTTGATGAAATCAAAGCATTGATATCTAAAGATAGAACATTATTAAAGTTCAACCCTCTATTTTGTAAAAAGTTTTTCTTAAAATTAAAAAAGTCATTTTCAAAATAGACTTTTATCTCCGCTGGGATGGGCAGATTATCTAGATAGAATGTTGGAATAGATTTTATTGAATTTCCCCCTACCTTGCTATTCATTTTTACCTCTCTAAATTCATAAGAAATTTCACTATTTAAAATAATATACTCGATGTCTTTAAGATTATCGGTAAATAAATTAATCTTAATTTCAGGAAATTTTGGAATAATGCCTTCAGAAAGTTGATTCATTAAATGAGGCCTAAAATTTTTAAACATGCTCATCACATTGAGTGCTTGTGTTTTGAAATGCTCTAAGAATTCAATATCCACATCTTGATTAAAAATTTTATTGAAGTCTTTTATGGCGTTATCGATTTGTGAATTTGAAGGAAGGCTCATATTTTCATTTAGCCCTAATGATTTTGCGGCCTTTTTTTTGGCAAATAAATAATCTTCAATCCCCTCCTCCATTATCATTTGAGCGGCAAGGTTAGCTACTGATATTTTAATATTTTTAGAGGACATATTATTTTTAACTAAATTAGTTAATCACAAAGTAAGAATTATCATATGGCGGATATTCTTCATAAAAATACTCGTATAAACCATTTTCATCTGCATTATCCGTCATGCCAGTTTTTTTATTAACTTTTATGGGGATAATTCCTTCGGGTTTAACTAAGTTTTTGATGGGATATTCTCTTAGCAAGGGCCTCATGTAATCAATCCAAATCGGCAACGCTGCACGCGATCCTGTCTCTCTATTGCCCAGTGGTTTGGGTTGATCAAACCCCATCCATGTAACAGTCACAATGTCAGAATTAAACCCGGCGAACCATGCATCCATCAAATCATTAGTAGTTCCTGTCTTACCTGCAATATCAGAACGCTTTAAAGTTTTAGCTTTTCTAGCGGTCCCATTTATAATGACTTCCTTTAATAGGTCATACATTATAAAAGCATTTCTAGGATCGATTATCCTTGGGGTTTCTTCATTTATCAGTCCGGCCTGAAGTTTAATCTTTCTGCCTTTTGAATCAATAATTCTATCAATATAGTATGGTGTTTTAAGATAGCCCCCGTTGGCGAAAACGCTATAGGCCCTTGCCATTTCCCAAGCCGTTGCTTCACCGACACCGAGGGCCATTGATAGGTAGGGTTTATATTTCTTTGGATTAAAACCAAAGCGAGCAATATAATCAAGCGCATATTCTGGGCCAATGTGCTTCAAAATTCTTATGGAAACAAGATTCTTGGATTTTGCTAATCCCTCCCTAAGCCTGATAGGCCCAGAAAATTTCTCATTATAGTTTTGAGGCACCCAATTTTCATTGGTGCCAAGATCCTTGGCAAGAATTTCTAAGGGCCCATCATTGATGATGGTGGAGGCCGTAATTCCTTTTTCGAGTGCACTAGAAATGATGAAGGGTTTGAAAATGGATCCGGGTTGACGATGCGCTTGAGTGGCGTGATTAAATTTGTTTTTTTTAAAACTAAAACCGCCGACAAGGGCAACAATTGCACCCGTGTTAGGATCCATTGAAATTAATGCACCTTCAACCTCGGGAAGTTGGGTAACAATCCAATCCTTATTTTTTTTCACAAACCTCATCACGGATCCCTGCTTAACTAATCTTTCCTCCGGGTTTTCCTTTGCCAAATCTTTCTTCAATAAGCCTAAATTTTTTCGATAAATAGTGATGTATTGGTTATTTTTAAGAAAAACTTCGATTTTGTAAGGTTTGGTGGATAAAACAACGCCGGGGATAAAGTTGTTGTAAGTTTTGAAAGGTCTTAGCGCTTTTCTTAAATGCTGGTTTTTTGTTTTTTTATCATTAAAGCTATCAGCATCAAGATCAATAAATCCCTCGGGTGCTTTAAGCTCTTGACGATTTAAATAGTTAATAATGCCATTTTCAATCGCTTGGTTTGCAACCTCCTGGTTTCTTTTTTTAATGGTGGTGATAACCTTTAATCCACTGGTATAAATACTATTGCCATATTCTTCGTACAAGACTTTTCTTACCATCTCTGCAATATAATCAGCCTGAATCTCATAACGAATATTTTTTTCAACTAGATCAAGATGTGCTTCGAGCGCTAATATGTATGAGGGCCTATCAATAAAGCCATACTTAAACATATTATTTAAAACGGTATGTTGTCTTGCCACAGCTAGGTCTGGGTTAGACAGGGGATTGTACCTGCTAGGCGCTTTTGGCAGACCTGCCAGCAGTGCAATTTCAGCTAGATTTAACTTCTCTAATGTCTTATTAAAGTATGTATTAGCAGCAGCAGAAAACCCAAAGGACCTTTGCCCAAGATAGATTTGATTGATATATAGCTCAAGTATTTCTTCTTTGGATAATTTATTTTCAATTTTTAGAGAGAGCAAGACTTCATTCATTTTTCTTTTTAAGGTTTTTTCAGAAGACAAAAAGAAATTTCGGGCAACTTGCATAGTGATGGTGCTTGCCCCCTCCCGACTCTGCCCAGTAAAGTTTTTCAGCGCCGCTCGGGCAATTCCAATAAAATCAATTCCAGGATGCTCAAAGAACCGCCTATCTTCAATTGCCAAAATAGCATTTATCATTTTTTGAGGGACATTTTCTATGGCAATAAAATCCCTTCTTTCCATACCAAACTCTTGAATTAAGTAATTATCTTTAGTGAAAATTTGCAAAGGCTCTTTGGGTCGATATTTTGAAAGGCTCTCAACATCAGGAAGCGTTGGGTATATCAAGGCTACTGTAAAAATAATAATTGCTAAACCCGATAGGCCGATGAGAAAGGGGAGCATTAGAATATTTTTTATCTTCGAAATCATGATATGGATTTGTAAATTTGTTATCGATATAAGTATATTATAGAGCTGAACATTATCATTATAAGTTTTAATTGATTTATAATTTTGTTTTAAATCAGGCTTGATATGAAAAAATATAAAAATATATATCTGATAGGTCTCATGGGGTCAGGTAAAACGACCTTAGGTAGAATTTTGTCCAAAAAATTGGATAAAGCTTTTTTTGATAGTGATCAGGTGCTTGAAGAAAAATTAGGCGTTAATGTGCCCATGATTTTTGAGTACGAAGGTGAGGCTGGTTTTCGTGAGAGAGAAAAGGATGTTTTAAAAGAGCTTGTGAGTAAAAAGGATATTGTTTTAGCCACAGGGGGCGGCATCATCCTCTCAGAATCTAATCGCAATCTTTTGTCTAAAAATGGGATAGTGATATATTTGAAATCTGATCAAAGGGATTTGATTTCAAGAATGAAGAACGATAAGTCCAGACCCTTGTTAAAAACAGGAAACATTGAGGCAATTATCAAAAAACTTTGTAAGGAGAGAGAGCCGCTTTACGAAGCAATTTCAGATTTTGAGGTATCGACAAAAAATAAACGAATCCATGAGGTCGTTAACGAAATTATTAGGATGATAAAATAACCCATGAAAACTATTCACATTCAATTTAATGAGAGAAGTTATCCTATTTATATTGGTCAAGATTTAATCTCAGATTATGATTTATTAAGCCAACACCTGCCTCATAAGAAAATTGCCGTCGTCACCAATAATCTGGTGGCTGATATTTACTTGAAACCACTTTTGGACTCTTTATCCCCTCATAAGGATGTCATATCTATCATCTTGCCGGATGGAGAAAAGTATAAAAATACGGACTCGCTGAATACCATTTACTCAGAGCTGCTTAAAAATAAGGCTGACCGAAACATTACGCTGATTGCATTGGGAGGGGGCGTCATCGGGGATATTACCGGCTTTGCGGCAGCAACCTATATGAGGGGGGTTAATTTTATACAGATGCCCACCACCCTGCTGTCACAGGTTGACTCATCCGTCGGTGGTAAAACGGGGATTAATCATCCGCAAGGTAAAAATATGATAGGGGCCTTTTATCAGCCTAAATGCGTCATTACGGATGTAAATGTGCTGAAGACTTTACCGAGTCGAGAATTATCTGCAGGTTTAGCCGAGGTCATTAAGTATGGCCTGATCCGTGATAGTAAGTTTTTTGAATGGCTAGAAGACAATATCCAATCATTGACGGAAATGAACCCGGAGTATTTAACTGAGGCGATACTGCGCTCTTGTCAAAATAAGGCAGACGTTGTTGAGGCGGATGAGTTTGAATCGGGTATTCGGGCAATATTAAATTTAGGGCACACTTTTGGGCATGCGATTGAGGTGGCAGAAGGTTATGGCAATTGGTTGCATGGCGAAGCTGTTGGGGTGGGAATGGTGATGGCAGCAAGGTTATCTCAGTGTATGGGTTGGCTTTCTGATGAAGATGTTAAACGTATTGTGAGGCTCATAAAGAACGCAGGCTTACCCACAGAGCCGCCAAAGATTTCAGTTGAAAAATACCTAGCGCTGATGATGCTTGATAAGAAAACAAAGGACGGGCAGATTAATTTAGTGCTTCAAAAAGCTATGGGCGAGGCCATCTTGACCAAGGACTATGATTTTAAAAAGCTTCGTCAAATATTAGAACAATCTCCTCACTAAATTTTTTCATGAATTTAAAACCTTTCGCCGCTGACCCCAAAAAAAGTTTAGGCAGGCAATTTAAAGAGGCGCCTTCAGAGCTTCGAAATGACTTCCAAAGAGATCGCGATCGCATTATTCACTCAGCCGCTTTTAGAAGGCTGGAATATAAGACTCAAGTCTTTGTGAATCATGAGGGCGACATGTTTAGGACGCGACTCACGCATTCTTTAGAGGTTTCTCAGGTTTCTAGGGGTGTGGCACGGACGTTGGGGCTTCATGAGGATTTGGCAGAGGCAATCGCACTGGCTCACGACTTAGGCCACACGCCTTTTGGTCACGCAGGGCAAAGCGCCCTAAATCAATGCATGAAAGAATATGGCGGGTTTGAGCATAACCTTCAATCGTTAAGGATTGTTGATGTTTTAGAAAATGATTACGTCGATTTTAAGGGGCTCAACCTAACGTTTGAGACAAGGGAGGGAATTTTAAAGCATTGCTCAAATAAGAATGCTTTAAAATTGGGGGTGATTGGCGAACGATTTATTAAAAATAAACAACCTTCACTCGAGGCACAATTGGTCAACTTTGCTGACGAGATTGCCTATAACCATCATGATATTGATGACGGTATTCGCTCAGGCCTACTTTCTTTTGATCAATTATGCGAGGTGTCATTTTTTAATGAAATAAGTGCGGAAGTAAAATCTGAATCACCTTCAATTAAAGATAGGCAACACATTAGGGCCACCATTCGGAGGATGATGAATTTTTTTATTATGGACTTATGTCATGAATCACATGGCCATATAGACAAACAAAACCCAACCTGCATTGATGATGTCCGAAACGCCAGCCCCATGATTGCCTTGTCAGAGGGCATGTCAAAAAAACAACAATCATTAAAGCAATTTTTAAGGGAGGCGCTTTATTTGCACCCGAGGGTCCAGGCCATGACAGATAATGCGCATGATGTCATCAATGCATTATTTGAAACATTCATGAAGAACCCTGACTTGATTAATATTCATGAGGCCCATAGCCAAAATGATTTAGCTGTCCTGGTTTCTGACTATATCGCGGGCATGACAGATCGTTTTGCGATCCAAACGTTTGAAAGCCTGGATCAGTAAATTCATATTCTAAACTTAGGCAATACACCATTTAAAGCGGGATTTAGCCAATTATGTTGTTTTAATGCAACAAAAGCATAGAAATGTGACAAAAAAAAGACAAAAGGCTTGCGTGGCGTCATTTAGTTGTTAGATAATGAACCTAACTTTTGAAAAATACGTAATGTATTTTACTAGTAGTACGAAAGTTTTAAAGCTTTAAAAATTTTTAAATTAAGGAGAAATACATGAATAACAAAATTAAATTAGCGGTAGCAGGTGCGGTATTAGCATCAGCTTCAGTAGCTAATGCAGGTATCACATGGGACGCTGGTGAGTGGACTGTGGATATGAACGGTAACGTTAATGCATACGCAACAGTGGCTGACAACTCAGATAGCAATACTGTTTTGGATGGTCTAACTAATAATAAAAGCAATGACGATACAGCTGCTTCTATTAACACTGGTCTATTACCTTCATGGTTAGGCTTTACAGCAACAACACGTCAGAATAATCTTGATACATCTGTAACTATCTCATTCCAGCCGGGTGCTTCAGTAACTGGTGCTCTTGCTTCTGGTGGTAGTGCTGAAAACCGTCAAGCATTCTTAACATTTGGTGATAAATCATGGGGTTCTGTTAAAGTAGGTAAAGATCTAGGTATCTTTGGCTCAACAGCGATTCTTAATGATATGACATTACTAGGTGTGGGTTCACAAGGAATTGTGGGTTCATCTGGTGGTACAACAACAACATTAGGTCGTATCGGTGCTGGTTATATGTATGCTGACTGGAATGGTATGATTGCATACACAACACCTAACATGAACGGCTTTTCAGCAACTCTTGGTTTAATGCAACCATGGAATGCTTCAGGTTCAACTTCAACTGTATCATCTACATCTGCTGGTAACACAGATGAATTTGGTTACCAAGGTCAAGCATCTTACTCATGGACAGGCGACCTAGGCGGTAAAGTTTGGGCTGGTTTCTATTCACAAGAAGTAACAGGTAAGACTGTTGGAACTGATCACTCTTCTGATGCATTTGAGGGTGGTGTTTCTGTATCATTCGGTAATGCAAACATTGTAGCTTACGGTTACTCTGGTGATGGTGTTGGTACAACTGGTATGTTACGTAACGCTTTTGATACATTGGGTAATGCACGTGATTCAGACGGTGGTTATGTTCAGGGTACATACGTGATCCCAACTGGTACAAAGCTTGGTGTTTCATGGGGTCAATCTAACCTAGATAAAAACGCTACTGGCGAACTTGCTGGTGGTACATTAGTTAAAGAAAATGAAATGTTAACTGTTGGTGCATATCATCCATTAACTAAGCACTTAAACTTAGTGGCTGAGTATTCAGCAGTAGAAGCTAGAAATCAAGCTGGTGCTGAGAATGATTCTGATATCATCTCAGTTGGTGCAATCTTATTCTTCTAGAATCTAATTCTAAGAGAACGTAATATTAAAAAAGGCTCCTTCGGGAGCCTTTTTTTTAATCACTTAGATTAATCTCTAATTCTTTAATTTTCCGGGTAATCGTATTTCTGCCTACCCCTAATAGTTTTGCCGCCTCCACCCTCCGTCCTTTGGTGTATTTTAAAGCTTGAACAATCAATTCTTTTTCAACAATGTGGGTGTAGTCCTTAAAAATATCCACTTCACCGGCCAAAAGTATTTTGGCAACCTCTCTCCCCAAGTTCTCCTTCCAGCTCGCCGACTCTGCTGCTAAAGATAAAGGCTCGCTATTTAATTCAGCGGGTAGGTCACTGACATTGATAACATTCCCTGGGGCCATCACCGTTAGCCAATGGCAAATATTTTCAAGCTGCCGGACATTGCCCTGCCAATATAAATTTTTTAAATACTCGATGACCTCTGGTGAGAGTGATTTTAGTTTTACACTTAATTGCTTTGCACTCTTATTTAAAAAATATTGTGACAAGAGGGGGATGTCTTCAAC
>Ga0233443_1003090_pt1 | contig 11976 bp, 8 predicted proteins | sample SI_123_September_2_FD_182784 | JGI IMG/M metagenome (GOLD analysis project Ga0233443, IMG submission 182784) | Seawater microbial communities from Saanich Inlet, British Columbia, Canada - SI_123_September2016_200_MG | ecosystem: Environmental > Aquatic > Marine > Inlet | place: Canada: British... | reverse complement strand
AGTTAAGCTTACGTCCAGGTCGGGTGGTAAGGCCCGCATACAAACCAGCTTTTTAGAATACCGGCCTTGTGAGGAATCTGAGGGTGAAGTTCGGGATTACATTGGCATTAATCCCTTAGACCGGTCGAAGTATATTCTGAAGTGGAGGGGAGCCATTCAATAGAAACTTATGATTTTTGTAAGTTTGTAGGATGAACTATAGTCTGCAGAAGTCTGAGGAGATGATTGTTATGCAGCATTTCAAGGAACAATATTCCAAAATGCCCAAGGGAAAACTTGTTCCTTTCGAGTCGCCTGATTTTTTGCTCAAACGATCGGCCAAAAAGTGGATTGGGATAGAACTGACTTCCATTGGAAATCCGGGGCAGGTTGAACAGAGCTTCGTTAAACAGATTTGTGAGATTATTGATAAAAAGCAGCAAAAAGCTAAAAGCTATAATCATAAACAGGTACAGGAACTTTGGCTAATCGTTATAGCCGATTTTATTAGTAAAATGGAAGAAAATAGCCTTACTTCCATTATGCTCACTAACAATGATTACGATTACACCAAAATCTTCTTCTTCGATCTTTTTACCAACAATATTTTTAGTTTGCTGGAGAAATAGCTTGACCATCCGATCTTTATCATGCACATAAAGTAGTTCATCACTTCCTCGTTAACATTGGTCAATCCATCGTAACAATATTTCAAATTCCCCGTAATTCCTCAAACAAATAAAAGTGAAAACTTGATTGAAACCTATAAAACCACTCGAGTTGTTGAATTTGAAAAAGTTGAACTAAATTATTAAAACCATGAAAACATTTATTAACTACTTATTTATTACGGCCATTTTGATTGGAATGTCAGCGTGTATGGAAGAAACTCCTGTAGAGAATGAAATTTCTTCTTTCGATCAACTGGATATTCCGGTAGATTTTGATTTTAGAACCACCAAAGAACTGAATTTAACATTGTTTGCTGGTGATGCAGTACATTCTGTATTCTATATCTACGACAGCGATCCTTCGAATGGAGGAAGATTGCTCAAGAAAGGACTTAGCTCTGGAGACTATAGCTTCCAGACGGCGATTACCATTCCAACGCAAGGTGAAACAATTTTTGTTACCAGACAGGCATTCGATGGAAAGTATGAGGAAATTAGTCATGAAGTTACGGCTAGTAATATCTCTTTAACTTTTGCAGGAACTCAGAAATCAACATCTACAGGTTCTAATCTTGTTAACAATGGTGATTTTGAAAACACATCTTACTCCTATAATTATGAGAATAATTTGCAGAGTAACATTAGCAGTAGCAACACTGATGTCTGGACATTAAAAAGCTGGCAAAATAATAAGCCAAATTCAACCATTGAGGTTTCGGGTTCAAACCATTATGTTTTTATGGATGATAATAAATCTAACAAGCAAACATTTGCCTATTATTTTGTGGCTGCAAGTGCCAGCACAGAATATACACTTGAGGTTGACGGAAACCTGGTGGATGACGACGATGACCTCGAACCTTATGTAAGGTTGTCTTACCTTGGTAGCAATGGTCAGGAAATTAACGGATATGAAGTAGAAGTCGTAGGAGAAGGAAATGGTTGGAATACTTATACCATTACCCAAACCAGCCCGGCTAATACAGCTTATATTAAAGTAATTTTGGCTACAACAACCAGTGGGAAAGGTGAAGTTTATTTTGATAATGTTGAACTAACTCAGGCAGTAGTTGTCGTGGACGCCGATAACGATGGAGTACCTGACAGCCTTGATGAATATCCGGCTGATGCTGCAAGAGCCTTTAATTCTTACTATCCAAATGCCATTGATTTTGCATCCTTAGGTTTTGAGGATTTATGGCCATCCATGGGAGATTACGATTTTAACGACCTTGTGCTTGATTTTCAATATACCATAGTTACAAATGCAAGTAATAACATCATCGACCTGGTAGGTAAGTTCAAAATTAAAGCAGTAGGAGCAACCTTTGCCAATGGCTTTGGTGTATCTCTGGATCTGAATCCAGCCTATGTTGCTTCTGTCACAGGAGCCCAGTTAACCGGATCTTTGGTAACAATTGCTTCAAATGGACTGGAATCAGGCCATACCAATAAATCAGTATTCATAGTGTACGAAGATATCAACACATACGCAGGCGCAATGCTGAATACTGCTGTAGGTGAAGTGGCAACAGATATTCCTATGACAACAGTAACGGTAACTCTTGGTACTCCTCAAAGCTCTGTAGGAAGTGAGCCCTTTAATCCCTTTATTTATATCAATCAAACCAGGGGAAGAGAGGTGCACCTTGTGAATAAGTTGCCAACTGCGCTCGCTTTATCTTCATATTTTGGCGACAGCGATGATGCAAGCAATGGTATAGATGTGTTCTACAAAACCAGTCAGAACTACCCATGGGCCATTGAAATCCCGACAACCTTTGCTTATCCTCTGGAGGAGGTTGACGTTGTGAACGCTCACGTTAAGTTTGGGCCCTGGGCTGAGTCAAGTGGAGCAAGCTATACAAACTGGTATGAAAATCAGCCAGGTTATAGAAATGGCCAGAATATCTTTCAATAGGTAAAGATCAAATAACAATATGTAAAGGTGTGCAGCAATGCACACCTTTTTTTATCATCAGATTTGTATTCGTCTCAAAGCATCTTCCAATTATGACAAACGTATTATCATTCTGGCATTGATCATTTGTGTAGGCTCGTTCATCACTTCTCTACTGGCATTGGTCATAACAGGAAACTATTTATTCAATTCGACGTATCTGCGGATGCAATAACTCATGAAAGAATTAATGAGACCTGACATTGAGATTGCAATTAAGATTAAAAAATGTTTAACTAAAATTTTATAGAATGAAAGTTTTTAGATTGCTATTTGTTGCACTGGCTATTTTTATAACTATCCAGGGATGTAGAAAAACCGAGCCACAAATTAATAGCGTGAGTTCCTTTGAATCAATGATCATAGCCGATGATTTTGATTTTAGAAGTTCCGCAGATGTGAATGCCATAGTAAGCGTTTCAGATAACGATAAGTCTGTAATTGAGATTTACACGAAAAACCCTGCTGAAGGTGGTGAATTAATAAAAAAAGGATTAACTGATAATGCATCAGTATTCAATTGTCATTTTGTTTTGCCTCTGCAGGATGAAAGTGTCTATGTAGTTAGGAGATCTATGATTGGTTTTGTCGAGGAACAAGTTGTCGAGGTAAGCTCATCAACTATCTATTGTACTTTTGGTCTTGGTTTTAAATCAATAAGTACCAACACCTACCTCGTGCCGGCCGGAACGTATCCAGACTGTAGTTCTGCTTTTGATTATGATATCCCAAACAATGCCAGTGGTAACCTGCAGGTTCCAAATGGTGACGTTTGGCGACTGGATGCAGGAAAAACTTACGACGATGGTAAAATTAAATTTCTGGGTACAGGCAACACTCTGATAATATGTGGTACCGCCGTGGTGGAGAAGGTTGAAGGAAAGGGTACCATCGTTATAACAGGCACAGGATCTCTGAAAGTGGAAGATGATTATGAACCGGGTAACGGAAGTAAGCTTATTAATTACGGTGATGTTGAGATCAAAGATGGAGGCAGCTGGAAGAAGATTGACCTAAAGAATGGACTCATCGAGAATCATGGTACCATGGAGGCTCAAAAAATTGATAAACTTGATAATACTGACTTGCTTAATACAGGTACACTTACCTTGCACGACAAACTTAAAATAAAGAGTGCGAATCTAAGCAATGATGGAACACTTACATGCGAAAAAATTGAATTTGATAATACTTCCTGTATTGTGGAGAATTTCGATCAACTAACGCTAAGTGAAGATAATGATCTGGAAGCTACTATGAACAATTATAGTGGAACGGTACACTTTGATAAGAAGCTTGAAATTAAGAGCTCAGGGGAATTTAATAACGCATGTAAGCTGTTGGTTGATAAAGAATTTAAAGTTGTAGGCGATTTGGGCAATGAAGGCTATATTGAAGCGTCTGAAGACTTGAAGATTGAGAATGGGGCAACGGTAAATGTATATTCCGGAAGTTTAATCTCAGCAAAAGACTTTGAATTGAATACATCCATAGTTGGAACCAGCACTGGTTATGCAAAGATAGAAGTTGAAGATGATACCGAGTTGAAAAGCGGTTCTAGCCTCGTTGGTAAAATTGATTTGTGCGATGCTGATGGTACCATAGAAACAAATAATGCTACAATCGGAAGCGATGTAACCTATTGTGTAAATGAGGTACCAGCAACAGACTGTGTGCCGGGTAATGCAGTAGTGATCGCAGATCAGGATAGTGATGGAGTACCTGACACTTTGGATGAGTATCCGGCTGACGCAAGTCGCGCCTTTAATTCATATTATCCAAATGCAGTTGATGATGCATCCATAGCATTCGAGGACCTGTGGCCAGCCAAAGGAGACTATGACTTTAATGATTTGGTAGTAGACTTTAGCTATCAATTTGTAACCAATGCTAATAATGACTATGTAGACATCATCGGAACTTATGAAATAAAGGCAGTAGGTGCGACCCTGGATAATGGCTTTGGAATCTCTTTCGATATTCCACCAACAGCAGTAGCATCGGTGACAGGAATAACACATACCGGTAGTCTGATTCAAAATGCCACCAACGGTCTTGAATCCGGACACGCCAATAAAAGTGTTATTGTTGTATATGACAACATAGGATCGATCCTGGGAAATATGACCAATACTTCTTCAGGCGGTACTACAACTACATATACACCAACCGTTGTAACCATAACTCTTGGAACTCCCCAGACTTCAATCGGTACAGAACCATTCAATCCGTTCATTTATATTAACCAGATAAGAGGAAGAGAGGTTCATTTAGTGAATAATCTACCAACTGCGCTTGCGGATAATTCATATTTTGGACAGAATGATGATGCAACTGATAGCAACAGCTCATACTACAAAACCATCAATAATTATCCATGGGCAATTGAGGTTCCAACAAGTTTCGATTATCCTGTTGAAAAAGTTGATATTGTAACTGCTCATACTAAATTTGGCCCATGGGCAGAATCAAGTGGAGCCAGTTTCACCAACTGGTATGAAAACCAACCTGGATTCAGAAATACAAACAACATATACTAGAACGATAGTAAATATTGAAAAAGGCGAGCATAAGATGCTCGCCTTTTTTTGTCTATGCAAATTAGCCGTTGATCAGTTAATACACTTTGTTAGTCACTGAGGAGTAACTTTTTCTAAAATGAACGTAGAACATTTCAGAACATAAAATCAAGATTTATCATGAAAGCCACTTATTTATTACTTGCGCTCCTTCTGTTCATTCTTGCCGGATGCTACAGAGGAAATTTCGATATTAATCCAGAAGTTACCAATTTTGAAAATCTGATTATTGCTGATGATTTTGATTTCAAAAGCAGCAACGAAATTAATGCAAGAATTACCCTTTCTGATAATGATCCATCCGTTGTTGAGATTTACACAACGGATCCGAATGAAGATGGTGTTTTGCTTAAAAAAGGTATCTCAGATAAAACACATATTTTTAGGAACACTTTCGTTCTTCCTTCCTACTATGAAGAAGTTTATGTTCTGCGTCGTTCATTTGGTGGTAAGATAGAATCGAAGTATTGCCGGATATCTGACGGGGATCTTTACAACTCTTTTGGAGGAGAAAACAAATCAACACAGACCAATAGCTATCTGGTTACAGCCGGGACTTACCCTGATTGTAGTTCAGCTTACGATTACGATGTACCAAATAATGCCAGTGGTAACCTACAGGTAACCAGCGGTGAAACATGGCGTCTCGACGTAGGTAATACTTACGATGACGGTAAAATTAAATTCTTAGGCACTGGTGGATATATGATTATTTGTGGTGATGCCATTGTAAGCAAGGTTCAGGGCAAAGGAACGATTGTAGTCACAAGTACCGGTTCGTTGAAAGTAGAAGATGAATACCATCCTACCAATGGAAGTACATTGATTAATTATGGTGATGTGGAGATCAAAGATGGTAGTAGCTGGGAAACCATCAACTTAAAGAATGGGCTGATTGAGAATCATGGCACCATGGAGGCTAACAAGATTGATAAACTTGACAACACAGATTTACTTAATACAGGAACCTTAACCTTACATGATAAACTTAAGCTGAAAAACTCTGATATCACAAACGATGGAACGCTCATTGTTGAGCATTTTGACTTTGATAATACTTCCTGTATTATTGAAAATTTTGATCAGATAACACTTTCAGAGGATGTTGATTTAGAAGCGGATCTGAATAACTATAGTGGAACCATACATTTTGAGAAGAAACTGGAAATCAAAAGCACAGGATCTCTTTACAATGCCTGTGAAGTCTATATTGAGGAGGAAATAAAAGTTGAGGGAGATATTGAGAATGCAGGATATATTCATTCTGATGATGAAATGGATATAGAATGGGGAGCAGCCATAGTTTTACACGAAGGAAGTTTGATATCCATAGAGGATTTTGAACTTGGCTCTGCTATTATTGGCCCAACTGGTAACTATGCTAAGATTGAAGTGAATGATAATTCAGATCTGAAGTGGGGCTCAGGATTGAGTGGAAAGATTGATTATTGCGATGATGATGGTACAATTGAATCTAATCTTGCATCGATTGGTAATGATGTAACTTATTGTGTAAATGAAGTGCCCTCAACTAATTGTATCCCTGGAAATGGTGTTTCAATGGTTGACCAGGACAACGACGGTGTACCGGATGCTCTGGATGAGTATCCTGCAGATGCGACCCGTGCATTTAATTCTTACTATCCCAACGCTATCGATTTTGCATCTGTAGCATTTGAGGATTTATGGCCGGCGAAAGGTGACTACGATTTCAATGATTTGGTAGTGGATTTCCAGTATCAATTGGTGTCGGATGCAAACAACGAAGTAGTTGACATAATCGGTAAGTATCAGATAAAAGCAGTTGGTGCAACACTAGCCAATGGATTTGGTGTCTCATTCGATGTTGATCCTACCAAGGTCACATCCGTAACCGGAACACAAATTACAGGAAATCTGATTAGCACTGTATCCAACGGACTGGAACAAGGGCATACCAACAAATCAGTAGTGATCATCTATGACAATGTTAACAATACGGCCGGATCGATGGCAAACACGACCCCAGGAAGTCCAACGGTCACTTCAGCCATTACAACAGTAACCATCAATTTAAATACACCGCAGGCATCCATAGGCACTGAGCCATTCAATCCGTTTATATTTATTAATCAGATTAGAGGTCGCGAGGTACACCTTGCAGATCATGAGCCTACTGCTTTGGTTGATACAAGCTATTTTGGAGAAGATAATGATGCCACCAACGGTTCAACCGTATTTTATAAAACAGCAGCCAATTATCCATGGGCAATTGAAGTTCCCACAAGTTTTGTTTATCCAATAGAAAAGGCAGATATCGTAAGTGCACATAACAAATTTGCACCATGGGCAGAATCTAGTGGAGCAAGTTTTACAAATTGGTTTGAAAATCAGCCGGGCTTTAGAAACGGAACAAATATCTATCAGTAGAGAGTTTTTGACATAGCCAAGCGAGGGATTGGAACTTTCCTGAATCCGGAGGTGAGCAAGTTTTGAGATTTAAAGGAATCAATTTTTTGTCAAAACACTTGCGCCCCTCATCAAAGATTAGTGAATAAATTAGAACTATAAAATATTTTTGAAGAACTATTAATTCATATAATCATGAGACATACTATTTTATTATGGGCGATTGCCATCCTGTTCTTATCGGGATGTATTAAAAAAGAATTTGAAAACACACCTCAGGTCGAAAATTTTAATAGTTTGATTGTACCTGAAGATTTTGATTACAGATCAACATCTGATATAGAGGCAACATTCTTTATTGCGGATGGAGACAAATCCATCATTGAGATTTATGATGGCATACCAGGGAATGGGGGTGAGCTAATTAAAAAGGGAGTTACCGGTAGTGATAATTACTACAATGCTTCTTTTGTTCTCCCTATTGCCAAAGAACGTATCTATGTTGTCAGAAGGTCATTTTCGGGAGTATTTGAAACAAGTACAATTGAAGTGGCCAGTAACGTTTTGCATGGTACTTTTGGAAATGGATCAACAAAGAGCGCAGCCACGGTATCTTACCTTGTGAGTCCTGGTACATGGCCTGATTGTAGCTCAAGCTACGATTATGATATCCCCAATAACTATTCGGGAGATTTAAACATTCCTGCTAATAAAACCTGGCGCATCGATGTAGGTAATAGTTATGACGGTGAACTGGATTTTCCATCATGGGGAGATAATTACCTGATTGTTTGTGGTACATGTACTATTAATGATGTTAAGAGTGGTAAAGGAACTGTCATTGTTACCAGTACAGGTGTTTTGAATATTGAAGATGATTTAAAACCAAATTGGGGATCCAATCTGATTAATTAAGGAACAGTACAGGTGAAAGCAGGCAGTAGCTGGAAAGAGGTGAAGATACAAGGTGGAGATTTCGAGAATCACGGAACACTTTCATGTGGAAAGTTGCAGATACTCAGCTCAGATTTTTTGAATCTGGGAACCTTGAACCTGGACAACAAGTTCTATATGAACACGGCTAACGGGACCAACGACGGAACCATGAATGTAGCAAATGAATTTGGTTTATCAGCGGCAGGCGATGTCTTTGAAAACTACGACAATGTAACAGTTGAACAAGAGTCTGATATTTATGGTACTATTAATAATTACTCAGGAACGATGTATTTTGAAGATGACCTGGAATTGAAAGGTGGATCTTACCTGAATAATCAATGTAAGCTAATTGTTGATGGAGAGCTTAAACTGACAGATGATGTGGCCAACGATGGTTATATTGAATGTGGAGACAAATTGGACATTAACTCAGCGTCTGAAATCACCATGGGTGAAGGAAGCTTAATATCCACAGAAGATTTGGATTGTGACGGAGATTTCGACGGGCCTGCATCGGCTTATGCGAAAATTGATATTAGTGATGAAACCAAGTTGAACTGGGGTGCTTCGGTTCAGGGAAAAATTGATATTTGTGATGATGATGGAACCATTGAAACGAACAATGCAAGTATAGGTGCAAATGTAACTTATTGTGTAAATGATGTACCGTCAAGCGACTGTGTCCCAGGAAATGGGGTTGTTGTTGCAGATGCCGACAACGACGGTGTACCTGACTCTCTTGATGAATATCCAAATGATCCGGCACGTGCTTTCAATTCATACTATCCGAATGCCAGTACATTTGCCTCACTTGGTTTTGAAGACCTCTGGCCATCTAAAGGAGATTATGATTTCAATGACCTTGTAATCGACTTCCAATATAAGTTTGTTTCAAACGGTAGTAACAATATTGTTGATATCGTAGGCGAATTTCAGATCCAGGCAGTTGGGGCAACTTTTGCCAATGGTTTTGGCGTATCCTTCGACATGGCTCCGGCTACTGTATCATCGGTAACCGGAACGCAGTTGAATGGTAGTTTAATAAACGTTGCCAGTAATGGTTTGGAAAGCGGTCATGCAAATAAATCGGTAGTTATTGTTTATGATGATATCAACTCCTTTGCAGGTGCAATGATCAATACAGCGGAGGGAGAAACTCCAAGCACTATTCCGTCAACCACGGTTACTATTACCCTGGGAACGCCTCAAAGTTCTGTCGGTACAGAACCTTTTAATCCGTTTATTTTTGTAAATCAGGCACGTGGACACGAAGTTCACCTGATTAATAAGCCGCCAACCGATTTGGTTAACAGCAATTTGTTTGGCAATAGTGATGATGCATCAAATGGTGTAAACGTTTTCTATAAAACCATAAGTAACTATCCATGGGCGATTGAAGTTCCTCAGTCTTTCGATCACATGCTTGAAAAGCAGGATATTGTAAGTGGCCACCTCAAGTTTGCACCTTGGGCTGAATCAGGTGGTTCAAGTTTCCCCGACTGGTTTACGAACCAAACCGGATATCGAAACACAAGCAAAATTTATTAATCTTAAACCTATTATATTATCAGAACCCTGTCAGAAATTGGCAGGGTTTTTTTATGAATTTTTTTCAATGAATCCGGGTATGAATCAGCTAAACAATTCTCCCATCTTCCATGGTTATCATTCTGTCCGACATGGCAGCCAGCTCTTTGTCGTGCGTAACAATGATTGTTGTTTGATCGAAGTTATCTCTTAGTGTAAAGAAAAGCTGGTGCAATTCCTCCTTGTTTTTTGTGTCCAGATTTCCTGAAGGTTCATCCGCCAGAATTACATCAGGATCGTTGATTAAAGCCCTTGCAACAGCAACCCGTTGCTGTTCACCACCTGAGAGTTCATTTGGTTTATGATCCAGTCTTTTTTCAAGGCCTAAAAAAGAAAGCAAATCCTTAGCACGTTTCTCGGCCTTAGATCTGGATCCGCCTGCAATAAAGGCCGGAATGCAAACATTCTCAATGGCGGTAAATTCAGGCAGCAACTGATGGAATTGAAAAACGAATCCAATATGTTGATTTCTGAAATTGGCAAGAGCCTTCTCTTTTAATTTGTATACATCAATATTGTTAAGCAAGATAGTTCCTGCATCAGGTGGTAAAATTGAACCAGTAATCTGCAACAGAGTGGATTTACCGGCACCACTGGCACCTACTATAGATACAATCTCAGATTTTCGGATTTCAAGATCAATCCCTTTCAGAACCTCAAGACTTCCATAAGATTTTGTAACCTGTTCTATTTTAATCATGAATTTTCTTCAGTTGATGCAAAGTAATAGTTTCTAAATGATTCTACAATCTGTTTTCATATAAAGAATAGTTCTCTTCATCGAAGGCCACAAAAACAATTGTCTCAATGCTATTATTGAATTTCAGAAACTTCTGAACCGTATGAATGGCAATGTCCGCAGCTGCAGCTTTTGGAAAGTGGTATACACCGGTACTGATGTTTGGAAACGCCACAGAGTGCAGTTCATATTCACATGCCAGAGTAAGACAGTGCTTGTAACAGGAAGCAAGTAGTTCTACTTCATTGTTTTTGCCGCCTCTCCAAATTGGCCCAACTGTGTGAATTACATATTTTGCGGGAAGGTTATAAGCTTTTGTGATTTTAGCATTTCCAGTACTGCAGCCCATTAAACCCTGGCACTCCTTCAATAATTCTGGTCCAGCCGCCCGGTGTATCGCACCGTCAACACCTCCTCCTCCGAGCAGAGTTTCATTCGCGGCGTTCACTATGGCGTCCACTTTCAGTTTGGTAATATCTCCACGATGCAGTTTAATCTGTATCATTGCTAATCGTTTCCTTGTATTCAATTCCTTTTGTTTCCAGCTCCTTCAACAAATTCTTAACAAAGGTATGATCACTTCCCAGTAATTCGGGGAATATAACACCATCCGCGGGTTTGTAACCTCTTTGTATAAGCCGTAAAACAGAGCTTGCCGTATATCCGGTTGTCCGTGCCATTGAATGAATCCCGCTCTCATCATCGTATTCGTCGTATAGATCGTATTGATACAGCATCTTTTTTCCTGCCTTTATTCCGTCCGCAGTAATCTGCATAACCGTAAAATCTGCGTCTCCATCTTCTAGCTTCCACTTTGGAAAGAGTACCTGGCTGGTAAAGTCGATGGGTTTGATCTTGTTGCCATTGATAATTACTTCCTCCTCATCAAAGAATCCGGATTCTTTAAGCACTTTAATTTTGTCGATGTATCCGGGGAAACGAAGTGTTTTTTCCTTTAGATGCCTTGCCTTAATGGTATATATTAAACTTCTGAGTCCGTCAGTGTTAAATGCCTCCAAAGTTCCGACTGAAGGAAAATCAATGAATTCAGATTCTGTGAGAGCAGGTTTAATAATCTCCTTGAAATTTTCTACCAGCCTGGCGGGCCTTGTATATTCCTCAATTACGTCAACG
>Ga0233443_1003088_pt1 | contig 11978 bp, 4 predicted proteins | sample SI_123_September_2_FD_182784 | JGI IMG/M metagenome (GOLD analysis project Ga0233443, IMG submission 182784) | Seawater microbial communities from Saanich Inlet, British Columbia, Canada - SI_123_September2016_200_MG | ecosystem: Environmental > Aquatic > Marine > Inlet | place: Canada: British... | reverse complement strand
CATCCTACGGCGCAGAGTTTTTGCTTAGATACAATCTGAAGAAATTAAGTGGCTGGATCAGTTATACCTACTCACACACAGAAAGAGATATTCCGGATGTCAATAATGGGAACAGATATGTAGCGCCTTATGATAAGCCTCACGATGTTGCAATTGTTTGTACTTACCGGATTAACGATCGTCTTTCAAGCGCTGCCAATTGGGTTTATTCAACAGGAGCACCTGTAACAGTACCAACCGGCCGATTCGAATATGGCGGCGCCGTTATCCCTGTTTATTCAGATAGAAATGCCTACAGAATGCCTGACTATCATCGTCTGGATTTATCTCTTACCTATAAAGGAAAGGAGAAAGCTGGTAAAAAATGGCATGGCGAATGGAACCTTTCCGTTTATAATGCCTATGCCAGAAAGAATGCCTGGGCAATCCAGTTCAGACAGGATGATCAAAATCCAGACGAGACCTATGCTGAGAAAGTTTATCTGTTCAGTATCATTCCTGCTATTACCTACAATTTTAAATTTTAAACCAATGAAAATTATACAGTCAACCTTAATTATACTAACTGCCTTGTTTTTGCTTGCTTGCTCCGAAAAATTCGATATTGAAATTGATGATCAGAAATTCGCAAAACTTGTAGTGGAGGGACAGCTTACAACAGATGAAATGGAACACATAGTTACATTGAAGAAAACCTCCAGCTATTTCGACAATCAATCCGCTGAAAGAGTGAGCAATGCCGATATTTTTGCAACATCTGACCATGGAGATACTATCATTTTTACGGAAACATCGGTGGCCGGTGTTTATAAAACCCTTCCGGGCATTTCAGGTAAATTAGATGTTAGTTATCATCTTAACATCCAGCTAGAGCAGCAGATTTCGGGTGAATCTACTTACAGATCGGAATTACAAAAAATGAATCCGGTTGCAAGCGTGGATTCAATTCAGCTGGTTTTTCATCCTGAATGGGATAACATCTGGGAAATTAAGATCTATGCATACGATCCTGTTAGTGTTGATTTCTACATGTTCTTAGCCTATAAAAATGAAGTTTTAGTCACCGATACAATCAATGAGTTCATTGTTCAGGACGATATCCTGTTTAACGGCAACTATACACATGGTATTGGAAGTCAGTTTCTCGACGATGATACTGAAGAGCAACATTTGGAGCCCGGCGATATGGTAACCTTCGAAATATGCGGTATTTCCGAGAAGTACTACAAGTATGTTTTGCAGGTGCAGACAGAACTAATGGGTCAAAATCCCATGTTTGGCGGGCCTCCGGCAAATGTAGCCGGTAACATGAACAACGGGGCTTTGGGCTTCTTCAACGTATACTCAACAAAACGATCTTCAACATTGGTTGATTAATCTGTTTCACAGATATTTTTCTTTCATGAATTTTGGGTTAAGTTCAGGATTAGTTAATGCAAGCGTTCCGGGTATGGCCAGTCTGGCTTATACCCGGAACTTTTTAGTTTGTTCTAATTGGTGATAAACTTCAATATTGGAACCAAGCAACTCTTATCTCAAATCTATATATTTGAGCATGTTTAAACTCAAACAAACAATGTTGTTTGCGCTGCTGACGTGCCTGCTCCTTTTTGTGGGATGCAATAATGCACCAACATCTGATAAGCAGCCTTCCATAAAGAAGGAAGTCCCTAAAAAGAAGAAAGTTGCTAATATGAAGAAGGATTCTCCCGGAGGGAAAACGGTTAAACCCTTAAATACAGATAATGCAGTGGAGTATCTGCTGGAGTATGGTAGAATTAATCCTGAAAACGTGATAGTTCTCTCAACCAGTAAAGGAGACATTAAACTTCGGTTATATGATGATACGCCAATCCACCGTGCGAATTTCATCCGATTGGTTAAGAATGCATACTATGAAAATACTGAGTTCTACAGAGTGGTTCCGGATTTTATGATTCAGGGAGCACAAACTGATAATGTTGAGGTTAAAAAGAGAAGGGCTTATTTCGGACGTTATCGTATCCCTTCAGAGTTTAAGGAAAAATACATGCATCGACGGGGAGCACTGGCGATGAGCAGAAGTTATGACAATAATCCGGAAAAGATGTCCTCTTCTTTTGATTTTTACATTGTTCAGGGAGGGATTCTGAGCATTTTTCAACTAAATGCAATTGCCAACAGCCAGAATATAAGTATTAGTGAAGCCAAACGTGAGATTTATACTACCATCGGCGGAGCCCCTCATCTTGATAATTCCCATACTGTTTTTGGTGAGGTACTTGAAGGAATGCATATTGTTGATTCCATTGCTGCGGTTAGAACAGATGGAAGTGATTGGCCCATAGAGGCAGTTACCATGAATATGAAAGTGATTAAATTGTAATCAGAAACTATTTAGAGCATCAAAGCATAAATCTTTCAGGCATTTTCTATGTTTACCGACATCATTGAATTCTGAATTTAATTAATTTGTAAATTTGATCCATCAAATTAGAAAATATTAAAATAGCAAGATATGGACGAGTCAAAAACAATGGAAATCCTCAAAACAGCAATTCTGCTAGAGAGGAAAGGAAAAGCATTTTATTCAAGTGTTGCAGATAAAGCAGATGATCCCGATGTTAAGGAATTCTTCCAACATATGGCGGATGAAGAGGATGATCACATCAAATTTTTAACGGAACAATTTGGACACTACACCAAAAATAAGAAGTTTAAGAGTACGGAAATCACTAAGGAAGAGGATACAACAGACGAGCAGATTTTAAGTGAAAAGGTTAAGAAACAGATTACAGCAGCCAGCTTCGAAGCCGCAGCAATTTCTGCAGCTATTGACTTTGAAACCAGAGCGGTAAAAGTATACTCCGAGAGAGCGGAAAGCGCAAGTGATCCTGAGGAGAAGCAATTCTATGAATTCCTTGCTGACTGGGAGAAAGGGCATCATAAACTTCTAAATGAGATTGATAAGGAAGTAAAAGAAAAAGTATGGTTCGATAATAACTTCTGGCCATTCTAAGAGCATTTATGTTTTTATTTAAAAGAGGTTTTACATCAGTGTAATACCTCTTTTTTTTGCTTTTCACGAAAGCCAATGACAGCACAAAAATGCGGAATTATTCATGGTCATTTTGATGTCTTTCTTATTAAGAATTTATTAAGAATTGCCTAATATTATAAATGCTTGACTTTTAACCGTTAATTTAATATATTTGTTAGGAGGCAGATCAAAGTATTTTACAACTGAGGAGTGTACAAAACGATGACAAGTTTGCTGCCTTTGAATTGACATTTAAACCTAATTTCTTCGCCATGAAAAAATTAATACCTTTTCTGATGGTTTGCTTGTTGGCTATTGCCAGTGTTGCACAACCTGCCGATATTGTTTTACCACTAGACTTCGCCGATCCGCAAGGCTGCAACGTACCATTCATCGAAAATACGATTCCGATGGTATTTGTAAACACTACTCTGGAGGATTGTGCGCCTGGATTCTGCATCTATACCAAAAATCCTGGTCAGGTTATGCTTGCGCCGTGCAGGCTAACAGGTAGTCTGCTGCAAGTTCCTATTATTTCAAAGATAGAGATTGATATTGTGGACTATTGTGGATCCGGATGTACAATGGGTTTTCTTTATGATATTGGAGGCCTTCCAATTGCCAGTAGCACTAATACAGTAGTCGCCGGACCTGAAACTATGATTATTCAACCGTTGGTTGCAGTTCCATGTCATTCATTTGCTGTGTCCTCCTGTGAAGCCATAATTTTGGAAATTCGCATATATGTATCTCCTTCAACAATGATACTTTCCGGAGATATTACTTATTCCGCTGCCGGAGCCTGTACAGGTGGGATCGATCTTACCGTAACCAATGGAACACCGCCATATACTTATGCATGGAGCAATCAGGCTACTTCACCGAATCTTACCAATCTCTGTCCGGGTACTTATTCAGTGACAGTTACAGATGACAATAACTATACGGTTGATTCGTTTTTTGATGTGTTTTATGAAATTGAATTTAACGGAACCCCTACTCCTGCATCAGGAGCCTCGGCTTGCGACGGTTCAGTATTACTGGCTCCAACCGGAGGTGAGTCACCTTACACTTATCTTTGGTCTAACGGAGCATCAACTCCGGATATAAGCAGTTTATGTCCGGGAACCTATACTGCAACCATTACTGATGCCAATAACTATCAAATTGATTCCTTTTTCGATATAACTTACCAGATAGAGATACCATCCAAAACACTACCCATTGAGTTTCCTGATCCATTGACCTGCCTTGTGCCGGTTATTGAAAACGGTGTTGAAATGTCTGTAATACCAACAACAGGAGAGGATTGTGCTCCCGGTGCATGTAATTTTATTAAGGACCCCGGACAGATTTTCCTTGGCCCGGCAAGGTTACATGGAGTTCTTCTGGGTGAAGGAATTATTGAAAAAATTGAAATTGATATTATTGACAATTGCGGACCTGCCTGTACCAGAGCTTTTCTTTACGATGTAGGTGGACTAACCATTGCCAATGATGCTAATACAGCAACCGGATTCTCAACACTGACATTGATCCCATCAACACCTCAAGTGTGTGGCGCTTTTGCCGTTTCATCCTGTCAGGGTATTGTTCTTGAGGTTCGGATCTATGTTGCTTCTCAACCGCTGGATCTGAGTGGTGTTGTTGTTGATGCCTCTTCAGTAGCCAACTGTAATGGTTCGATTGATGTAAGCGTTACTGGTGGAACAACTCCATACACCTACGCTTGGAGCAATCAGGCCACTTCTCAGGACCTTAGCCAACTTTGTCCGGGTACCTATACCGTATCGGTTACTGATGCTACCGGCTTTGTAGTTGATTCATTTTTTGATGTATTCTATGAAATCGATCTGAATGAGGTAGTAACACACACAACAGGCGTCTCCAATTGCGATGGTGTTATAGCGCTCAATCCGCAGGGAGGTGTTCCTCCTTATACCTATTTGTGGAGTAATGGAATGGTCACTTCAACCATTGCTGGTTTATGTGTCGGCCCTTACACGGTTACTGTAACCGATGGAGCCAACTTCAGTGTTGATTCATTCTTTGATATTACTTACCAGATCGAGCTACCGGGTGCTTGCTGTCTGCCAAACGGAACTTGTATAAGCGAAACAGCTACAAACTGTAATACCGCTGGTGGAACATTCCATGGTTCATCTGTGAGCTGTTCAAGTGTTAATTGCTGGTCAACAACCAATGCTTTCAGCCTGACTGTCGATCAGCAAGGTATTCCAATAGCCGGTGGTGGTACAGGAAATTATGATGATCCGTTTCAAAATCCTTCAGATTTTAATGGATGGTACTATTATCCAAATACCAACTGGTGGAATATCTGGTTCTACGACCATCCATACGATCCAACCAAGTAAAAGTAATTACCATCTCATTCGACCTTGCACAGGTTAATCCGGGCGCACCTGCATATCTGGATTTTGCCGTGAACTGGTCCACTCCTTTATGGAATCCACCTCTTATGGATATTCCGCCACTTCCAAACCTGGTTGGACTGAATGAGGCACTTTACATAATGCGTCCAACACTTCAGCTATGGAATGGAGCACTGGATGCAGGACATCACGAGTTTTGCTATGTGATACCGGATTATTGTCCGGAGTGGGTATCTATTGATGTACAGGGATTCAATTTCAGTGTGAGCAATGGTACTATTACACATGAGTGTATGTCAGGTAATCCGCCTCCTACCGGCCGATGTTGTTATCCGGACGGACAAAATACCCTTTGTGCAGATAATTATGAATGTGAATGTCTGCTTCTTGGTGGAACATGGAATGGAAACCTTACCTGTAATACACCATGTACAACCCAGATTGGTGCATGTTGCATGCCTGACTTCACTTGTTTAGAACTTCAACAAAATGTTTGTGCTATTGTAGGTGGAACCTATCAGGGTGATAATACTACCTGTGCTACTTCAAACTGCGGGCCTTCATTGGTTGGTGCATGTTGTATGCCTGATGGAACTTGCTCTGAACTTGATGCCATTACCTGTCTTCAAAATGGCGGAACGTTCCAGGGAGTAGGAATCTCCTGTGCCTCAGTATCCTGTCCTCAACCAATTGGTTCGTGTTGTATGCCGGATGGAACATGTCAGGATATGACAGACACTGATTGTGCCAATGCCGGAGGATATTTCTCGGGAATTGGTACGAGTTGTGCAACCGCAGCCTGCCCGGATATTGGTGCATGCTGTCTGCCAAACGACGTTTGCACGAACACGACTGCCAGTGATTGCAGTACTCAGGGAGGCTTATATATGGGTGATGGTACAGACTGTGCAACCAATCCTTGCCCACAGGAAAATAACTTCTGGATAACTGTGAATGAAATAGGAACAACCCTGCCGAATCCATTATTAACCGGAGGAACAAATTACTACCCATCCGGAATTAATGGTTGGGTTAATTATCCAAGTGGCTGGTCAAACATTTGGTTCTACGATCATCCATATGATGCTACCCGATGGAAAAAAATTCATTTAACCTTTACTGTTGCACCATTTAATGCGCAGGCTCCTTCGGAATTCATACTTGCAGTGAACTGGAGTACGCCGGAATGGAGTTTAGGTCCTAATGCAATTTATGGTCCACCAATTCCTGCATTTACACCAACACCTGCAGAGGAAGCCTTGTACATTGAGCGGCCTACATTGATTAGTATATCGGGAGTTTTAACACAGCAGTATTACGACCTGTGTCTTTATGTACCTGATTACAATCCTGAGTGGATCTCCATTGATGTAATGGGATACAACTTTATGATTGATAATGGATATATATGGCATGCCTGCTTACCAGGCCCGCCACCAATTACCGGTACAGTATCTACATCTTTAATTGAGATTTGTGAAGGAGAATGTGCCAATCTATCAGCATCTGGTGGATTTGGATATCAATGGAGCAATGGCTCAAGCTCACCGACACTCTCGGTATGCCCAAGCGCTTCAACTACTTATAGAGTAAGTATTACAGATCTGAATGGTTGTATGGTTGTAAGGGAAGTTAAGGTAATAGTAAACCCATCTCCTACAGTCACCCTGGATTGTCACGATGTAAGTTGTAATGGCTTTGGCGATGGATTCATTAATGCCACTGCAAGCGGTGGAACACCACCTTACAGTTATGCATGGAGTAGCGGAGGAGGTGGTGCCGGAGTCATTTCATTGGTTCCTGGAACCTATACGGTTACAGTTACCGATTCGAAGGGATGTACCGCAACAGCCAGCTGCCCTATTAACGAACCAAGTGAAGTCGACATTTACTACGTCACTGTTATTCATTTGCTTTGTCATGGAGATCAGAATGGTTCTATCCAGACCAGTGTAACCGGAGGAACACCTCCATATAGTTATGCATGGAGTAGCGGACAGTCCGGAGCGAACCTTTCAGGCTTATCCGGTGGTACCTACATACTAACGGTGACAGATGCGAATGGCTGCACTGATATTGAAACAATAATTGTTAATGAACCACCGCCATTGAGCATTAGTCTCAATTGCGTAAATATTACATGCTTTGGTGATCAGGATGGACACATTGTAGCCAGTGTTAATGGTGGAACACCAGGATACTCTATGGTATGGTCAAATACCGCGACGGGTGGATCCATAGCCAATCTAGGTCCCGGGACCTATATTATTACCGTTACGGATGCAAATAATTGTACGGCAACAGCATCCTGCAATATTACACAGCCACCTGCTGTCAATATATACTATGTTGGAATTGTGAATCTGGTTTGTCATGGCGACCAAAATGGATCGGTCTCACTTGGAGTAAACGGGGGTACACCCGGATACTCTTATAACTGGTCGAACGGTGCATCTACACCAACCATTACTGGTCTGGGTGGTGGAATTTACTCGGTAACTGTTACAGACAGCAAGGGATGTACAGCTGTTACCGCTGCTCCCGTAACCGAACCACCGGCATTGCAGCTGATTGTTCAGTGCTCTGATGTGACTTGTTTTGGCGATTCTGATGGATCCATTGGAGCTGGAGTTCAGGGTGGATCTCCACCTTATGCTTACAATTGGGGTGTTGGAATACCGCCTGTTAATTTCGTCCCAAATCTTTCTGCAGGAACTTACACGGTAACTGTAACCGATAATAATGGATGTACCGGAACTGCATCCTGTACCATTAATCAACCACCGCTTCTTAATCTTAGTTTATCGTGTTATGACATTTCCTGTTTTGGATATCAGGATGGAGCAATTGGAGCTACTGTTCAGGGTGGAACCCCTCCTGTTGTCTACAGTTGGCCTCAGCTTAATGCAGGAGGACTGATTACTGGTTTATCCACCGGAGCTTATACGGTCTCTGTTAGTGACGCTAACGGATGTACTGATGTACGTATCTGTGTGATTCACGAACCACCTCTGCTTACAGCATCTCTGAATTGTACAAATGTAAGTTGTAGTGGAAATAATGATGGAACTGCAACAATAATAACATCTGGTGGAACACCGCCATTAAGCTATACATGGTCTCCAAATGTTTCTTCAGGATCATCTGCCAGTAACCTGGCACCGGGTACTTATTCAGTAATCGTCACAGATGCCAACGGTTGCACAGCAACTGATAATTGTGTAATAACTGCCCAATCGGGATTAAGCATCAGTATGAATTGTGTAAGCCCTACCTGTTTTGGTTATTCTGATGGATCGGTTACTGCAACAGTTGGTGGATCAGGGAACCTGACCTATGCATGGTCTTATGGAAACTCAACAAACAATATGCTTGTAAATGTTCCGGCAGGAACATACACAGTTTCCGTAACGGATGCTTTTGGTTGTGCTTCTTCAGCAAGCTGCACCGTGACAGATCCTCCACAATTGGTGGTAGTTCTTAACTGTAGCGATATTTTCTGTAACGGCGATAACAACGGATCAGCCGTTGCGGGAGTTACAGGTGGTGTCACTCCATACAGTTTTGCCTGGTATTCAGGCCAGACAACTCAGGTAATTAATAATCTAAGCGGAGGTACCTATACTGTTGTCGTTACCGATTTTGCCGGTTGCACAGCAAGTGCAAGTTGTACGATTTATGAGCCTCCTGCCATTACCATTACCCTTAGTCCTGTCAATCCGATATGTAACGGAAGTTCTACCGGGTCGGTGGCTGCGCTTGTTGGTGGTGGTACAGGTCCTTATGCTTACTATTGGAATGGAAATTTAGGTGGTCCTAATTTAAATAACTTACCAGCAGGCCCTTATACTCTTCAGATTATCGATTCTAAGGGATGCTTTGCTCTGGCGACTGTAACACTCATCGATCCACCGGCCGTGGTAGTAAGCTTGTCAGTAAGCAATATTTCGTGTTATGGATTCGCCGATGGATCTATTGCATCGGGAGTCACGGGTGGCACACCAGGCTATAGTTATTTATGGTCAAACCTGGCAACAACGCCAAATATTGGAAATCTTATTGCCGGAACTTATACAGTAACTGTTACCGATTCAAACGGATGTACAGGTGTCGCCTCTGCAACCGTTACTGAACCGGCGCCACTTTCTGTTGCAATCACAAAAATTAATGTGAGTTGTTACGGTGGTAGTGATGGATCTGCAACTGCAACCGTTAATGGTGGCACAGGTCCATATACCTATCAATGGAATGGCATTTCCGGAGGGCCAACCAACAGTAATCTCTCTGCGAACACTTACTCTCTGGTAGTAATCGATTCCAGAGGCTGTCAATTACAACAAAGCTATATTATTCAGCAACCACCTTCTGTTACCATAAGCATCGTGGGAACTGATGTGGATTGCTATGGAAATGCAACGGGCGGTGCAACAGCTACTGCTGCAGGCGGAACGAGTCCATATACATATCAATGGAGTACCGGAGCAAGTGGAAGTAGCGTAAGCGGATTATTAGCCGGAACCTATACTGCAACAGCAACCGATGCCGCAGGCTGTACTGGATCTGCTACTGTGGTAATTAACCAGCCAGCTGCAATCTCCCTGAATACGATTGGTGTTAATCCAAGCACTACAACTTCTACTGATGGTTCTGTGGGACTGACTGTAACAGGTGGAACAAGTCCATATACATACCTATGGAGTACCGGAGCAAGCACTCAGGATATTTCAGGCTTAGGTGTTGGAACCTACTGCGTTACTGTAACAGATGCCAATGGATGTACTGCTACGGATTGTCAAACCCTCATTGCTGCCAGTACCTGTCCTACTACGAATGCGTTCTGGATGAGCATGGATATTCAAGGGAATCCATCAACAAATCCAGGCCTTACCGGTGGAATAGATTACTATCCGGGTGGATTAAACGGTTGGTACGAATACCTAAGTGGATGGTGGAATATTTGGTTCTGCAATCTTCCATACGATCCGAACGCATACAAAGAAGTAACAGTTAGTTTCGACCTGATAATGAATCAACCGGGCTATATTAAACTTGCACTGAATTGGTCCACTCCGGTCTGGGATACTCAGTTATTCGGATTACCACCATTACCAGGAAATCCAGTGGTTGATCAAAATGAGAATCTATTCATACAAAGAGAGATTCTTCTGGAAACCAACCTCGCATCAATTGGTAACGGTCAGCATACTTTCACTTATATTATCCCGTACTGTCCTGCCTGGGTATCAATTGATATTCAGGGATATGGATTCAGTGTGACCAATGGTGTAATCAACCATCTGTGCATGCAGGATCCTCTTGGACAATGTTGCTATGTTGAGCCTGCAACTGGAGCTGTTTTATGTGATATGCTTACACAGACTGCTTGTAATTCATTGAACGGATATTGGGATGCTGCACTTACATGCAATGATCCTTGTAGTATTCCACCACCGTGGATAACTCCTGTTCCAACCGGTAACAACCACTCCATCTTTATACCGGGTACAGCATCATTAATGATCGACGGTTCACCGGTTGCACCGGGTGATTATATAGGTTTATTCTACGACTTCAATGGAAACGATATATGTGCCGGTAGCATTCTTTGGGATGGATCCAGTAATGTAATGGCAGCCTGGGGCGATGACCAGCAAACTCCGGTGAAAGACGGATTCCTTGCCGGTGAAAGCTTTAAGTGGAAAGTTTGGGATGCTTCAGATGCCATCGAGTACACAGCAGTTGCCAGCTACGATCCATTATATCTTAATATGGGCTACTATGCGGACAACGGTATGAGCGCTATACTAAGTCTGACAGGAAGCACTTGTCAGGACATTACCCTGCCTGTAGGTTGGAGTTTTGCATCAAGTTATATTGATCCATCTCCACCGGATATGGTGAGCATATTTAGTGATATAGTTTCGAATGTTACAATTGTGAAGAATGAAGGAGGTGCCGTTTACTGGCCTGCCGTTGATGTTAATCTGAATGTCATTGGAAACTGGCTGCCAGGTGAGGGTTATCGGATATTTATGACAACAGCAAGCGTACTCACAATTTGTGGTGATCTGCTTGATCCGGCTATTACACCTGTTGATTTGCCTGCAGGTTGGAGTCTCTTTGCTTATCTCTGTCCTTCACCACAGGCAATTGTACCTGCCATGAGTACTGTCTTCTCTGATATTATAATTATTAAGTCAGGATCCGGATTGGTCTACTGGCCACCATTCATTAATCAGATCCAAAACATGATGCCAGGAGAAGGATATCAGGCTAAAATGATTAATAACAGAACACTCTATTATCAGTGTGCTTCACCGATTTCTAAGGTGGAAGAAATCAAAACGCCACAGTACTATCTTACGCCATCAGAAACGGATAATAATATGACCATTGGTTTACCACAATCTGTGATCGAAGATATGCTAAAAACCGGCGATGAAATTGGTGTATTTAATGAGTCAAATCAGTTGGTCGGAAGCACTGTTTACAATGGTAGTTTTGCTGCGATCTCAATATGGGGTGATGATGAGTATACTGATGTTACAGAGGGCATGAAAGATAAT
>Ga0233443_1003080_pt1 | contig 12004 bp, 7 predicted proteins | sample SI_123_September_2_FD_182784 | JGI IMG/M metagenome (GOLD analysis project Ga0233443, IMG submission 182784) | Seawater microbial communities from Saanich Inlet, British Columbia, Canada - SI_123_September2016_200_MG | ecosystem: Environmental > Aquatic > Marine > Inlet | place: Canada: British... | reverse complement strand
AAGGTCCAGCTGATGATAAGCCTCATATCGTAAGCTGTTCAGTTTTGAATAGTCGGGATAGGCCTGGCCAATTGCATTCCATGCCAAAACATTGGCAGAGGTTTCAAGATCGTATGGAGTGTAGGGTAATCCACCAAGATATCTCCATTTGAAACCAATACGCCAGTTTCCTGCAAAGTCTTTAGTTCCTGTTACTGAAAGCAGATGTTTACTGTCCCAGGAAGATGGAATAAGTGTTTGGGTGATATCGGTAAAATCACTGCGAACAAAAGTGTAGGATGCCAGGAGCGTAAATTTCCTGTAATTTATACGATTCAGGATTTCAAATCCCAAGGCTTCTCCATTACCTGTAAATGAAACAGGAACAGCACCTGCAACACTGCTATAGTCAGCACCGGAGTTGGCAAGACTCACTCCGCTTATCAGGTCAATAGGATACTGGAAATAATCTTTGTAAAAACCTTCAGCAGATATATTCACGAACTCCGACAGCCTGTATTCCAGGCCTGCATTGTAATGCCATGCTCCCAGATAACTAGCGTTTTTATTAAGCAATGTACCGTCAATGTCTCTGTAGCCTAGTGTTGTATATGCAGCTTGTTGAAAATACCGTCCGATACCTGCATTAATTTGTATTTTATCTGTCAATGAATAGGAGAGGGAAAGCCTCGGTGAGAACTGGTTGAGCAGGTTGAGCATCTCATTGTTGTAAGTGTTCCCATCGCTTCTGATTCCAAGTGAAACCAGCAGACGATTCTTCAGAATTCTTTTAGAGACCTGGCCTGACAATCCATACTTAAACAGATTCAGTTCAGTCCGATAACGAAAATTGATAAGTGTATCATTCAAATAGATCTGTTGAGCTGTGGCATTCGTATACCTGGCATATTCAGTGTTTGCGCTAAAGTTATACTTAAAACCTTTTTCGCGAAGGTTCAGTTCATATCTGAATTTATTCTCCTGTTCTGTGGATTTGTAATCAAATCTTTTGGGAAGATCTTCATTGTTATCAGGGTATTTGTAAAATTCGTTGTTAAGCATATTTCGGCTGAAGACAAAAGTGTGGTATCCGCGATTGAAGAAATGCTTATAGACGGTTCCAAAGGTATAGCTCCATTGATTATTTACAGGAATTTGCCCTAGAATGTACTCCTGAGCTTCATCCGGATTAGCAATGCCTGTATTCAATGCAAATTTGTCAAGGGAGCCAAGACTGATTACAGTCAGCTGATTGCGTTTGTCGATGTTGGTCTTAAGTTTTAGCTGGTAATCATTAAAGGTTGGCAGGAAGGGTAAACCTATGGCAGAGAATAGAAATTGAAGATAGGAACGACGAACTGATAAAATATAGCTGGTCTTACTACCCAATGGCCCATCAATTGTGATCGCTGCTTCACTTGCGCCCAGAGCCGCCTGCAAATTCGTCTTATCCTTGCTTCCTTCTTTCTGCCTGAAGTCCAGTACACCGCTCAAAGCATTGTATTTGTTGGCAGGGAATGAACCAGAATAAAAGTCTACAGACTGAATGAAATCAGCGTTAATAATTCCTACCGGACCTCCCGAAGCTCCCTGTGTTGAGAAATGATTCAGCACCGGAATTTCGACTCCATCAAGAAAGAAGCGATTTTCGCTGGGGCCACCACCTCTTATTATCACATCGTTCCTGAATGCAGGAGTAGATCCAACACCGGGAAACGATTGTATCACCCGTGAAATGTCACGGTTGCTACCTGGATTACCTTCGATTTCTTTCACACCAATACTTTGCATGGAAAGTGGAGATTCCTGTGTCTTCTGAAATGGATTGACCGAGATCACAACTTCATCCAATTGTTCCTCAGATGACTCCAGTTTAATTTCAACAAAGGGTATGTTGGTATTACTAACCAGAATATCACCGCTGTATTTTGCTCGGTATCCAATAAAGGAAACCTGAAGTTTCACGAAACCCGGCTCCAATCCGGTTATGATGAAACTACCATCTAAATCGCTGGTACTTCCAATATTTGTAGCTGTCACAACTACATTGGCAAATGCAACGGCTTCGTTGTTGGATATGTCAGTTATTCGCCCATGAATTTCACCCTGCTGTGCATAGGATAGTAAGGAAGAAATTAACATTGAAAGCGTTAATATATATTGTTTCATGATCGCTTTGTGCTATTATTCTTCCTGATTTCAATTCTGATCTCTCTGAAAATATCTCTTGAAGATGTGAGCGTGCTCAGATCTGTAAAGAGCTTACCTGACTCACCCTTTGGATCGCCGTGTCCGATTGGATTCATAAAAAATTGATCCTGCTCATTGTTTATACTAACTGCATAGATTACTGAAGGTTGTGCAGAATTCTTATAGGCTCTGCTTTCAGGATATTTATTATTTGTCCAGAAATGGTTCCAGTCCCAGCTCTGGTTTACTTCCAGTAATAATTTGTATTTATTATTCTCTTTTCCCACCTTGCTTGTCAATGTAAAGTTTTGCTGAAGTGTTGCAGAGCTATAAGCATCTACATAAGGATTTTCCGGCGTTGGAATCAGGTTCTTAGCATCTATTAATCCTTTTTTATGTGTCCAGTATGGAAGAGCAGCAGGTTGATGCGAGCTACCACTAGTATTGAGCCACATACTATCTCCAAGCATCTGACGACCAAAACTTCCACTGGCGTACGATCTTGTTATATAAATAGTCCGGATGTAATTTCCTTCATAATCTTCTTCCCAGATAACATAAGTTGGGTGATTGAATCCCTGGCCATTGCTAATATGAATTTCTACATCATGATGTCCATCATTCAGCTTAGTGTTATGGAGAATTAGCTTACTCCTGATCTCCTTGCCTGCTGTACACATCAGCATTATCGATAGTGTAATTACTGAGATGACTATAAAAAATACTCGTTGCATTTTATTTGTTTCGGTTTAAATACATTCTAGAAACCATTTCAGATTTAGAATGTTCATTAAAATACTGTATATGTTAAACAAGAATTGCTTGATATTTAGTAATGTCTTGTTAATCAAATAACAATTGATGATTGGCATTAAAGATTATTTTAATTATTAGTTGAACCCTGAGTATATTTAAATCTAATAAGCATTGATGTTTTAAAAGAGGTTATTTTCGTAAAGGTATTCGCTTGATTGCACATGGATACTTTTAGAGTTGCTTTTATTACTTATTAGAAATAATATAAAGAAATTGTTCATGAAGTATATATGCATTTCGATTTTTATGATTTTGTTCTTTTTGTCTTGTAATACTCCTGTGAAAGAAATTTCGATTGACAGGCCTGATCAGTCTTTAACACAATTCGTTAATCCTTTCATTGGAACGAAAAATATGGGTCATACCTTTCCCGGAGCTACCGCTCCTTTTGGAATGGTGCAGTTGAGTCCTGAGACGAATCAACAGCCAATGTTTATTGATGGTGCCTATAATAAGGAAACCTATCGTTATTGTTCCGGATATCAGTATGACGATTCATGTATCTATGGATTTAGTCATACACATTTTAGCGGTACCGGTCATTCCGATCTGGGTGATTTTCTTATCATGCCTACTACCGATGATCTTATATTAAACCCGGGCAACGATGCGCTGGAAGGATATCATTCAGGCTTTTCTCATAATAACGAAAAAGCTGAACCCGGATATTATTCAGTAAAACTGGATAAGTACGGAATTGAGGCTGAACTCACGGCAAGTGACAGGGTAGGATTTCATCGCTATACATTTTCTGAAACTGAAGTTGCACATATTGTTCTGGACCTTATTTCCGGAATTTATAAGCATAAGGACAAGAATGTCTGGACTTTTCTCAGGGTGGAGAATGATTCATTGGTAACCGGGTACAGACTAACCAATGGTTGGGCCAGAACCCGAACCGTGTATTTTGCCATGAAATTTTCCAAACCGATAATGTGCTATGGCCATAAGAAATATGACAATTCGGAGTACAATGGTTTTTACAGAAAATTTGATGAGGAGCGAAATTTTCCGGAAATGGCCGGTAAAAATATCAGGGCATGGTTCAACTTCGATATGAAAAATGATGAACAACTTATGATCAGGTTTGCACTTTCACCTGTGAGTACTTTGGGTGCATTGAAAAATATGAAAGCGGAAGCGGATCATTGGGATTTTGATGCAATCAAAACCCAAACCAGCAAGAAATGGAATAAGGAACTGAATAAGATTCAAATGAATTCGATCACTCATCCTGAAAAGGTTTCTTTTTATACAGCCTTATATCATACAATGCTTGGTCCGGTAATCTATGAAGATGTTGATGGCTTTTACAGGGGCCTTGATCAGAATGTTCATAGAAGTGATGGTTTCGATAACTACACCATATTTTCCTTATGGGATACCTATCGGGCTTTGCATCCGCTGTTTAACCTGATTCAGGCTGAGCGAAATAATCATATGATTCAATCTATGTTGGCTCATCACGATCAGAGTGTCCACGGGATGTTGCCTATCTGGAGTCATTACGCCAACGAAAACTGGTGCATGGTAGGCTATCATGCTGTCTCGGTAATTGCTGATGCAATTGCCAAGAAGAATGCTTCATTCGATATTAACCGGGCCCTTAAAGCTTCGCGTTCTACGGCAAATGTTCCCTACTTCGATGGTATTGGATTTTACCGGGAGAATGGATTTGTGGCTGAAGACATTAGTTCCTCATCGGTATCGAAAACTTTGGAATATGCCTATGATGACTGGTGCATCGCACAAATAGCAAAGGCAGCCGGAGATATTGAAAGCTATGAAGAATACATGAAATGGTCAGGGAATTATCGAAATATTTATGATGTCGAAACCGGCTACATGCGTCCAAAATTGTCGGACAATACTTTCAGAAAAACCTTTGATCCCCTGGATACACACGGACAAGGTTTTATTGAAGGTAATGCATGGAACTACGGACTTTACGTACCACATGCACCTGATACCATGATTGCTATGATGGGAGGACAGGAGCAGTTTGCAAAGCACCTTGACCGAATTTTTGATGCTGAGATCGAAGAACACTACATTGAGAAGAATGAAGATATCACACGTGATGGCATCATTGGAAATTACATACATGGCAATGAACCCGGACATCATATTCCCTATCTTTATAACTGGACCAATGAGGCCTGGAAAACACAATCGAGGGTCCGTATGATCATGGATACCATGTATGGAGATGGTGTAGATGGATTGTGTGGAAATGATGATGCCGGACAAATGAGCGCATGGTTTGTATTCAGTTCCCTGGGATTTTATCCTGTTGCACCAGGATCTCCGGATTACTCAATTGGAAGTCCAATGGTGAAGGATGCCAGCATTCTCCTGACAGGCGGAAGGGAATTGATTATAAATACAATGAATCAGTCAGAATCCAATGTGTACGTTGAAAAGTTAGAATGGAACGGGCAGGTTCTGGAGAGTCGTTTGATTAATCATAATGAACTTATGAATGGAGGAACCCTGACTTTTTTTATGGCGGATAAGCCCAATTAATATGGATTTAGCTCGAAACATTTGTCCATCCACCGATGAAATTATTAAATGAGTGCAACAACGCTTAGTCTGTACGTAGATCTCTTAAAATTTGATCCTGATCCTTCTACTTCCTGTAAGTATCGAGAACCGGTAAAAAAATGAGCAGGCTGTGCAGCCTGCTCGGGTTAAGGTTTCTAGGGTAAATCGATCTGCCAAGGGCAGGCAGATATTATACCTGTTAGTAAGAGCAATTCTCACCAATCAGGCGTACTAGTAAATCGTTTAAGTATTCAACTTCATATTGACCCAAAGTAGGCTCCAGGTGATCGTTTCCTACTCCACTGTCGTCGGTTATAAAGGTGTAAGTTCCATTGCTTGCAATGGCCATTACCCTCATTAAAAATTCTGTTTCTTTGTTAATTCCACTGGCACTGACAGGAATAATTTTTATTCCCTTTTGGGCTGCCTCTTTAATGCTATTCTGAATGTTCAGAATGATGTCAGGGGTGTTGTGAGGTGGTGCATCCAGAATCAGAAAAATGATCCTTGCCCTGGCCTCTTCACTCCATTCCTGAGCCAAACCTTCTACCAGTGCAGCATGAACAGCTTCTTCATAATCACCACCACCACCAGCAAATTGCTCATCCACAAAATTAGAAACTTCGCTTATATTACTTGTAAATGGATGTGACCTGGTCAGGTAGATGTCCTGATTATCTCTGTAGAAAACCGTAGATAATCTAATGTTGATATTTGAATAGGTCGTGGCTGTACGTTTGATAACATCCTCCATTTCGGTTTTAAGGTAAGTAATTTCATCACCCATGGAGCCTGTAGCATCAACCATAAACATAACATCTGCATTTTCTGAAGCGGCCGCTTCAATTGGTAGTGAATATTGATTTTCACCTTGCTCAAACAGTACAACTGGATTCAGAGCGTATTCCTGACCATCATAGAAAACTTTTACTACACCTGCCAGATTATTGATTCCATCTAAACCATTCCACAATTCGGCTCTTCCTTTATTGTCAGTTCTGGCTTCCCAGATTATAGCATGATCTGATGTGTAGAGCCTGACCTCGGCATCAACAACGGGCCTGTCGGATTGGTCTGATAAAACAACAGTATACCTGTTTTTTGGAAATAATTGCCACTTTTCGAGGTGCACGAAATTTTCGTTGTCCATCATCAGGCCACTCCAAAAACCCCAGTTAATAAGGTCGCTCCACTCTCCGGCAGTAACAACCCCAGGTTCTCCAGGATTCTGTCCGCTAATGCCATTGCCATCACTGGTAGTTAATGAACCATCAATAAGTTCATAGGTTTCCCCTCCGGTACCTTCGAGGGCATCACTTTGCGAACAGGAATAGAATCCTGCCATCAGGGTGAAAAGGATAAGATATGTGCTATATTTTAACATGCGGAAAAGGAATTAAAATCGAAAACTATGATGTGAAATGCTGTGTTATGGTTGCGTTGATTTTGAAAATTGTCAGAGATATTGCATCAGCCAGATCATTGAAAGGATCGCTGAATTTCGACAGCTATAGAAATCGCAGGTCCAACCATTTAATGATAAGCCGGAACTATCTTTTAACTTTCTGGTTCTTTAGATTAAAGAACATTATCTTTGTAATATTGAGGATCAAGATTCTATGAGGGATATACTAACATCGGTCATGAAAGTATTAAAAATATGTTTTCTCGTTCTAATTCTGCTTAAGTGCCAAAATGTTCTTTCTCAGTCGAAAGAATCGGGGATACAACTTTTCAATGAGGCAAAATACATAGAGGCAGCAGCTGAATTGGCAGATTTGCACGGTCAATTCAGTGCTGATCCTGTTATTGGTTTGTATTATGCAGCTGCCCTGGTCAATAGCCAGCAATCGATTCCTAAAGCAATTGAAGTTCTGGAATCGCTGGATCTGACTGAAACTTCCGGTGAAGTTCATTTCTATTTAGGGAAAGCACATCTGCTAAATTACAACGGGGCTGAAGCTTTATTGCACTTTAAACTATTCGAGGAGTCTGTTTCAGAAGGAGAAAGACGGAAATTCAGAATTGGACAATACAAATTATTTTGTGAAAATCTGATTCGCAATAGTGAATACTTCGGATCATACCAATTAGTTACAGAGAAAAAGATTAGTATAAACCGGGCGTATGAACTTGTGCCGGGTTTGGGAAATGAGTACAAGTGCAGCACAATTCAGGAAGTGTATAAATCAAGGCAGGACAATAAGAGAGTCAATTATTTTAATTTTCTTCAGTCTAAAACAGGGAAGGAAACCTATTATGCCAGCTTTGGTAAATCAGGAAGTAACGGTTTGGACCTGTATTATTCGTACCAGGAAAATCGTAAGTCAAAGCCAGAGAAACCGGAATATTTAGGAACTTATATAAATAGCGGTTTGAATGAGATTAATCCGGTTGCCATAAGTAGTCACGAGATTTACTTTTGCTCCAATGGCCCGGCCAGCATGGGTGGTTACGATGTTTTTAAAGCCAGATTCAACTCTGAACAACAACGTTGGGAGAAACCGGTCAATATGGGTTTTCCGATAAATACTCCTTACGACGATTATCTCTTTATACCAGGAGGAAACCATAAAGATCTGATTCTTTTTTCAAATCGAAACTGCAGGATTGACAGCAGTCTTTTCTTCAGGATTAGTAAGAAAGATGAGTTTATGGACGCTGATCAGGTCTGGGATTATCCATCTCTTTCTATTTTCCGTGAGCAGATATCAAGGGACAATGAGATTGCGGAGCTGGAAGATGATGTACTTTTCTCTATTTTGTATAAAGATGAAATACAGGGTGTTGCAGCCGTACATGAGCTGATCAATACAGATGTGGATTTCATCTTAAAGGCCATTGATGATGCATCAAATGTGAAAAAGGTTTGTCAGGAAATTTATGATTTTAAAGTTCGCAATTCAATCCTGAAGCGCAAAGAGGCAAACAAGCTTATGGAATCCTATTCCGAGCTTAAATCCGAGGAATCGCGAATAGGAGTTGAGAAATCTAAAAACCAACTATTGCAGATTTCAGGACAAATCAAGATCGAAGCCGACTTTACCGAAGATTATATCGAAACGCTAAAGAGACGAATTGAACGACTGAAAGTAGTTGTTGATAATTATGGAAGAATCGGACAGGAGTTATCCGCTAAAATAATCCGTGCTGCTGATGCAGTTGATTATATAAATGAGCAACGGATACAGTTAAATAAATCATCGTATTTATTTTGGAACATGGCGGATGATCTTAACTCCTATCTTCAAATTGAGAAACAGAAAACACAGCTTTTCGAAGAGTCCAATGGTTTACTAAGTGAGATTAGTTTGCGCTTATCGGAATACAAAAATAGTTTACGATCAACTACCGAAGATTCAGATGCCCGTAGTATTCAGGATCAAATTCAAAAACTGCAAATAGAGTATGAGCTGGCTCAACGCAAAGGTGAAGCACACAACCTGGACATGAATGTCCGAATTGAGCAGCGCAACTTGATGGAGAAACTGCTGGAAGAGGTGGAGCAGATCAGCGGCCCGATTGAGAGGGAGTTGGATACAGAGATGGTAATTGAAGAGCCTGTTCCGGAATCCGAACAGATAGAACCGCTTAACATAGATGAACCTGTCGTACAGGCAAGCGTAATTTATAAACACGTTCTGAGCTTTCCAGTCATGGACGAGTTGGGTTGGATAGAAAGCCTGAAGCTTAGCGATAAGGAGAAGGCAGAGTTTAATAAGCATCTGGTCAGGAAGGATGCTCCTTTATACAAGGATGATCAGCTGAAAGATCTTGAGAATGAGTATGAGCTGCTTCAGGATCAATTGCAGAATGTGGCAGATAATAAGAAAAAGAAAGTAAATAAAAAGGCTGCAAAAATTTTAGATAAGCAAACAGATCTTCGATTGAAACAATATACTATCAGATCCGAATCGTTTGCAGAAATGGCTGGTTTTATGGCGGTCCAACTCTCAAAAAGACTCAGATCGGGAGATGCAATAATTGATACAAGCTATGTTTGGTACAAGCAGAGCTCATTTGGATTACTCCAGGAAGCAGGAAAAATTGAAACAGAAGATCCCAATTCTGCAGTGCAAATCATGCAGTTCAGGATCAAACAGGATTTACTGGATAATTGCTATCTCAATCAAATGAAAGCCGTGGCGTGTTACGGCGAACTGGCTTATTTAGACTCTGTTCCTTTGGAAGACACTCAGCTTGAGCCGGATACTGAAAAGAAAGATCTTCATTTGAGGCCTGTTAAGGAGTTGGAGAATTGTTTTGTTACAATACAGTTGGATGTGGTAGGTTCATTGGACCGGGATAGCCTTCCTGTAGATTTTTCTGATTTCATCATTGTTCCTTTCAACGATCAATTTAAGATTTCAACTGGTGAGTTCAAAAGTGTTCAGGAAGCGAGAATCAAACTGAAAGACATTAAAATACAAGGGTACTCCGATGCCTTTATTGTTGCCTATCTTAAAGGTCGAAAAATAGCACTGGGTGAAGCAGCAAGAATCCTATCCGGAGTTACCGGCATCCCTGAGACATCTGTTTCAGCGAAAGAGATTAAATCCGGATCGGAATCATTTTACTCCGTACAAATAGGTGTTTTCTCAAGAGAGATTCAACCGGAATGGGTGATTAAAGAAGGAAAAGACCTTTATAAATCATCTCTGCCCAATGGTAGGATGTTTAAATACTCAGTTGGGAAATTTGCTGACTATAAAGAGGCAAAGCGCTTCGCCAGAATCGTACAGGAAAATTACATTTCAGATGCTTTTGTTGTGAAGCTGGGAGATAAGGACCAGCCGGTGAAAGGTTCGTCCCTGCCTGATCAAGCCTATACGGAAGTAATGGCTAAGACCAGTGTTGATATAAAGTCTGTTGATGAATTCGAAGGACTTGTTTTTACAGTGCAGATCGGTGTTCTTAACAGACTTTATGAGATATCTTATTTCAAAGGATTAACAGAGCTTTATGTGCAACAATTGAATAAAATTTATAAGTATTACAGCGGAAGTTTTGAGAGTGAAACACTGGCAAACCTGCATAAAAATGAGGTGCGTGCGATGGGATTTACCGATGCCTTTGTAGTTTCATTTAAAGATGGCCAAAGAACTTTGCTACCTTCTGGCGGTAATCAGTTAAAAGGAAAAGCATCAAAACCAAAGAATGAAAAGGAGGCTGATCAGTTCGTAGCCAAAAAGAAGCTTGTCAACCCAACTGTTATAAAGTTCAAAATCCAGATAGCCTTATTTAAAACAAGTGCACCGGAAGACGAGATAAGCCGCTTTGTTAAGCTGGCAGGAGAATATGGTTTAAGTGACTTTCTCGACATAAATGGTAATACTCTTTATACGATTGGAGAGTTTGACGATTATGAAGAGGCACTTCGCGTAAGGGTAGAGCTCATGGAACAAGGTGCATCAGACTCATTTATTGTGGCTTTTAAGGGTTATGAAAAAATTCCCGTAAGTGAAGCCATCAGATTAATTAACAATCGCTAAATTTGTGGATCATTTTAGCATTGCATGAAAACAAGAGAAGAGCATAAGGAATTACTGGATATTGTAAGCAGCAAGAGGAGAATGCTTGTTTTGCACAATGATGATCATAATACATTTGAGTTTGTGGTAGACAGCCTGATTAAAATTTGTCGTCATGATGAGATGCAGGCGGAACAATGTGCAATGATTGCACACTTTAATGGAAAGTGTGAAGTTAGAAAAGGTATCTTTGAAGATTTGAAACTAATGAAAGATGAATTACTGGAGCGTGGTATTTCAGTGACCATCGATTAATCAGAATTATAATGACAACAGTACTCGCAATTATCCTACTTATTGTTTTTGGAATTGTTTTGATATTGCTTGAATTTTTTGTTGTCCCTGGGGTGACAATTGCCGGCATCGGTGGTGTTCTTTTGCTGGGTGGTAGCGTCTACCTTGCTTATGACTTATATGGTGCACCCATAGGCCACTATTTTCTCATTGCCATATTATTGCTTTCGGCCATTATGCTGTACTACGCTCTCCGATCGGATACCTGGAAGCGCTTAAGCCTTAAAGCTGAGATTACAGGCAAGACCAACACACATGATGAAGATCTCTTTCACGCCGGGGACACCGGTTTTGCACTTACCCGTTTAGGGCCCATTGGAATGGTGGAAGTGAATGGATCATCCATTGAAGCAAAATCAATCGGCCCTCTGATTGATGAAGAGACCGAAATTGTTGTAGTGAAGGTGAAGAAAAATCAACTTATTGTAAAACCAAAATAATATAGATATGATCACAGGAGTAACTTTATACCTGGTAATAATAGCCATAAGTGTTGTTGCCTTATTTATCATCTTTTATTTTATCCCGATAGGCTTATGGTTTCAGGCACTGTTGTCAGATGTTAGAGTACCATTGCTTCAATTGATTTTTATGAGATGGAGAAAGGTGCCACCATCAGTTATCGTTAATGCCTTAATTGAAGGTAA